>Ga0302177_10000664_pt1 | contig 25575 bp, 53 predicted proteins | sample I_Palsa_E1_2_FD_198780 | JGI IMG/M metagenome (GOLD analysis project Ga0302177, IMG submission 198780) | Peat permafrost microbial communities from Stordalen Mire near Abisko, Sweden - I_Palsa_E1_2 | ecosystem: Environmental > Terrestrial > Soil > Palsa > Peat permafrost | place: Sweden... | reverse complement strand
CCGCCGCGGCCTGCCCCGTGCGCGTGGAGCATCACCGGAACCTGCCGGGGATCGAACTCAGGCGTTGTCCCGTGCCTGACCCAGAACCCCGTGGCGTCGTCCCGCATGTGCCGGTCGAACCGGGTAGCCATCCCGTGGCACCAGTCGAGAGGCGTGCCGCACAGCAGCAGGGCGTTGGCGCACGACTGGATGACGGCGAGACGGCACCCCCCGCTGCCCCGCCCGGCCCGGTGGTGGACCTGGCCGCCTTTCTCGCCGAGATGCCGGCCGCAGCCCTCGCACTCGGCCGCGAAGACGTCGCCGCACCCGGCCCGCTTGCGGACAAGCCGCCTGACCTTCGCGGTGAACTCCGGCGGCGGCTTCGGCTGGCCGCTGGCCGCCCCGGTCGCCCTGTCCTTCCTTGGCGCGTTCCGGCCCTGAGCGGCCCGCTTGGCGCTAACCGGGTGCAGCCGGGTGGTGCGGGCCAGGGGGACGACACCGCGAGCCAGTGGGGAGCGTTTCACCCTCGGCCCCCAGTCGCGTTCCACATCGCGGTGACGGACTTGAGGATCGCCTGCCAGGAGAACAGTTCCTTCTCCAGCGACCCGGCTTCCCGCTGGGCGTGGTGGAAGGCGATCTCAGCCTCGTCAGCCGCTTCCTTCTCCGCCATCGCGACCTGGGTTGCCTCGGCCTTGCGCAGGTACTCGGGACCTTCGGCGCTGAGGACGGCACGGGAGAACTCGTGGTCGTAGGCCCGGCGCGCGGCCCGCATGGCTTCCTCGGCCTGGTCCACGATGAGAACCGCGTCGGAGATGCGGTCCTTGGTGTCCTCGATCAGGGCCTCGACCTGGGCGGGGTTGCGTACCGGACGCTCGGCGTCGATGCTCATGCGGCGACCTTGAGTGTCTTCGCCGCGGGCTGCTTGACCTTAGTGACGGTCAGGCGGCCCGCGCTGCCAGGCTTGGTGGTCATCGGGACGTCCTCGCCGCGGGTTGCGTAGTCGGCGGCGATCGCGTCCAGATCAGGAACGTCCTTATCGTCACCGGGCTTGCCGGTGGACACGCGCCAGTCGCCGGCTATCCCGCGCAGCCCGCGGACAAGCGGGGCCAGGGCTTCCTTCTCGTCAGCGAGGGGCTTGATCTGGGTGTTCAGCTCGCCGTAGCGGGTGACTGCCCTGGCCAGTTCGGGATCGGTGATCTCGGGCAGCGCCTTCGGGTCGTACGCATCCCGGCACAGCGAGTAGAAGGAACACCACTTCTCGCAGAAGGCCACCGGCTTGTCCTTCGGCAGCGGCTCACCCGCGGCCATCCGGTCGCGCACCCACTCCAGGCGGTCCGCGCCCTCATCGGCTAGGGAGCGGTCGAACGGCTCTTCGTACGACCACCAGTCAGCGAACGTCCCGTCAACCGGGATCACCAGGAGGCGCACCGTGCAGTCCTCCGGGAGCTCGCCCGCGTCGACCAGCCCGGCCGCGTAGCCGTGCGCCTGCACGCGCTTGGGGCGCAGCAGGGAGTGGTCCCCGGCCCAGAGCTTGGAGTTGGCCAGTGAAGTCGTCTTCAGGTCGACTACCGCGTCGGGCTCAACGATGTCCGCGTGACCGGGGATGCCCCGGTAGATGGTGTCGACCTCGGTCCGCACGCCCGGCGCGGTAAGGATGGGCTCCAGGTACTCATGGATCGCCGTCCCCCGCTGGGCGGCCCACGTGTCGGTGTCGTCGGTGGCGAACGCCCCGTCGAGGCGGAAGCCGATCGCGGCCCGGCAGCCTCCCACTTCCGACCATCCGACTTCCTGCTGAAGGGACCGCGGGCGCGCGGCGTCGTGGTCGCGCACCTTCTTTATCGTCTGCTCGATCCAGTCGCTCATGCCGCGGCCTGGTCCTTCTCGCGGAGGGTCTTCAGGGCGGTTCGGAGCTGACCCGCGGTGGCCGCGTCGATCTCGGTGCCCATGACCGTGCGGAACCATCCGTCGATGTCCCCGACACCGCGTTCGGCCATCGCGTTCACCAGGGCGGCCAGCGCTTCCTCGGTCTCCTTGAGGGCCTTGCGCCGCCAGTCGAGGTAGACCGCGAGCTTGCCGAGGCCGCCGCTGGACGGGTTCTTGACGGCCAGGCCGACCTTGCCGGACTCGCGTGCCCGCTTGTGGATGGCCTCCAGCTCGTTCAGGGTCAGGGCCTCGTGCGCCTCGTCGGCGAAGGTCTGCGCGTCAGGGTCGACGTCCTCGGGTGCGTCCGTGGCCGTGGCCTTGGCGGGCTGCGCCGGCCGCGACACCTGGCCGCGCTGCCCGTTCCCGCCGTTCTGGCGCGCCGCGGCCGGCTTGGCGTTATCCCACACGTCGCCGGCTGACTGGCGGCTGCCGTGGTCGTTCTGGGCGCGCTGCCCGTCGTCGTCGTCTTCGACCACGATGTTGATGGCGGCGCTGAAGGAGTACCGGCGTCCGTAAGTGATCATGCTGCCGAGCGTCTGCGGCTTCTGGCTCACAGGGCCGAGCGGCCACTCCCCGGTCTTCTCCTCGCCGGACTCGTGAAGCAGCGACCACGCGAGGATCATCATGTTCCGGTTGGCCGGGTCGATGGTCGGCGCACAGTGGAACGCAAGCCCGAACTTGGCCAGCAGCGGCCCGACCTCCGCGACGACATCGGCGAGGTCGGCGTACTTGTAGGTGTACGAGAAGGATTTACCGCTGTTCTTGCTCTCGCCTTCGACCTTGCCTTCCTTGGTCTTGGTGACCTTCGGCAGTTCGCCCTGGAGCTGGGACAGTGCCTTGTTCAGGTTGGGCGTGCCGACCTTCGCCAGCTTCGGCACGGTCTCAGTGGTCTCGGTCATGATCTTCCCCCGTTGTCTTCACCGCGGACATATGCCGCGTCGTCGTCCCCGTAGCTGGTGCGCACGGCCTCCGCGAGACCGTGCGCGGCCCCCTCGATGCCCTCAGCACCCGCGGCCCCCCTGAGGGCCCGTTCCATCCCGGCCAGGGCAGCGGTGACCGCGATGGGTCCGCCGCCCGCCTGGAGTTCGCGTGCCCGCTCGAGCACGCCGGCCGCGCGGCTGGTGTCGTACCGGCTGGAAAGGGTGGCGTTCACGCTGCCGTCACCTCCTCCGCGATGAAGGTGAAGGGCGCGACCGGCTTGGCGTCATCGAACGCTGTGATGAACGCGAGCGCCTCGTCCGGCAGGGTGAACTCGGTTTCGGTGCCGTCGCCGGTCATGACGATGAGAGTTATGTCGACGTAGGCGGTGCCGCCGAAGACCTCCGCAGCGGCGATGGCGACGGGGCAGTCGCCGCATTCGTACCGCTTGCCGGCGGCGATGTGGGCCGCTGTGACGGTGATGGTGACGGTGGTCATCGCGCAGCGTCCGGGTAGAAGTCCGGGCCCGGATGGGGGTTCACGGGCGCGGCGGGTGGCGGGCCGTCCAGGGCCGGGCGGCCGGACGAGGCGGTGATCCTGCCCTCATGGCTAGCTACCCGGGCGGCGAACTCTGCCCTGTCCTCAGCCAGGATTCGGTAGATGCGCGCGAGGCTGTCCCTGGCGGCGGTCTCTGCGTCCGGCGTCACCGGACGGGTTGTGGTGGTCATCTGCCCTCTTCTGCTAGGATGAGTTCGGTTATCTGCCCGGGGTCGTCGTGCTAGCGGCGGCCCCGCAACCATTTACGCCTGTTTGCGCGCTAGGCCGCCGTCTCGGCCGGCTCGGTCTCATCGCAGTAGTGATCCGGCTCCCACAGTCCGCCGCACTCCGCGCACACCACGGCGATGCGCGTGCCGGGCCGCTGCCCGTCCTTGCGCCTGAGCTGGTCCGGCTGGCATCCCAGGATCTCGGCCATGTTGTCGATCAGCCACGGCCCGGCGTTGCGGGTGCCCCGCTCGATGTCACAGATGAGGCTCAGCGAGACGCCGGCCGCCTCCGCGAGCTGCTTCATGCGCATACCCGCCTCCATGCGTGCCCACGTGACCGCTTCCGGCGAGTGGTCGAACGGCGCGTTGGGTGCCCTGCGATGGGGCTTTTGGTGCATGTACCGAATCTATCGCGTAGTTGTGGCGGCTGTCAACGGCTACGCGCGTAGGATTACGGCGGCGGCGTTGACAGGTGCCCCGGGCGCGGCGACACTAGCGCGTGGGGGCTGAAAAAGTGCGCGAAGTCTGCGAAGGTAGGACGCCATGAATACCCCCCCGGACCCGCCGCCCGAAGGCGTGCTCATCGAATCCGCCCGCAGGGACGCCGAGCTTTCCGTCCGGGAGTCCGCCCGGCGCGCGGGTCTCAGCGAAGGCTGGTGGCGGCAGGTCGTCAAGGGGAGCCAGTCCGTGCCCGGCGGGATGTACGTTCCCGTCCGCAACGTTCCCGCCAAGACCATCGCGAGGATGGCGGTCGCTGTCGGTGCCTCCCCTGAGCGGATGGAGACCGAAGGCCAGCGCCCGGACGCCGCCGGGCAGATGCGCCTCAGGCCAGCCCCGGCCGCCCAGCCCCCGGCCGGGGCTTCACTCGCCATAGCGGACCCTGCCGCGGACCGGATGGAGGGAGAACTGGCCCGCCTCCAGGTCGAGGTGTGGACCGAGCTGAGCCGCCAGCCCCCCGGAACGCCCCCGTCCGCGGCTTTCACTCATCCCGCCGAGGCCGCGCTGATGGGCATTGTGTCCGCGGAACTGGCGCAGCGGGTGAGGTGGATAGCGGAGTTCCGGCACGCGCGTGCTCACCCGCCCAGTGCCGTCCCCGAAGCGCCGCGACGAGCCGGATTAAGCACCGAAACCAGAAAATCGCCGGCCAGCCCTTGACAACCCTCCCGCATGTGGCAGCAGAGTGTTAGTCACGTGTGAGGGGCGGGTGAGACGTATGGGATGTAAACACGCCAGAGTTAAGCAACCTGGAGCGGTCAGGCGGCTACGCGCGTGGCTCAAGCTGGCGCAGGTGAACCGGGACCTGGCCGAGGTGCTCGAAGCGGTTATCGGCCAGCAGCAGATCGCCATCGCCGCGATCTACGACGACGGGTTCGCCGAAGGCCGGCTGGCTGAGCGCCTCCACCCGGCCCGCGGCGGTCCGGGCGTGCGTTATCTGCACGCCGTGCCGTCGATCCGCAGCGGCGGGCACAATCTCACCGGGACCTCCGGAGGATGCCCCGTCGTTCACGGCGGGGAGGAATCCGGTGCCGCGCGGAGCACGGCACATGTTTTACGGTCATGTCGGGTATCCTGTAAGGGTGAGGATGGCGTATAAGTGCCGGGCGTACCCGGACGAGGCGTGCCAGCAGGTGCAGGCCCGGACGTTCGGGTGCGTCCGCGTCGTGTGGAACCGCACCCTCGCTGACCGGCACCGGCTGTACCACGCCGAGGGCAAGAGCCTGTCCTACGCGGCGTCCGACGCGGCGCTGACCGTCATCTTGTCCGAGATGATCAAGGGTGGGGACGACGTACAGGCGCTGGCAGGCGCGATGCGCTCGGAAGCTAGCGTCACGTTTCTGCTGAGTACACCGGAAGTTCAGTACACGCTTGCGATCGAGCCTCTGCGCGCGGACCCAACCTACGTATACGTTGATCTGGATGCCCAGTACCCGGGAGCTGTTGACTTGACCGCCGTAGAGGGCAAAATCAAGTCAGTAGACGAGTTTATGAGGAACCAAGTCAACAACTTTCTTGACAAGCGAGCCGAGGCGTGGGGCCGATGACAACGACACCCGACCACTCCGCAGGAATCCAACAGAACTTGGCGTGGGTGACGCCAACGTCTAGGCACGGCCTTGCCGTCGCCGCCGCGAACACGTGGTCCGCCATCGTCCAGGAGCCGGTGTTCAATCCCCCTGTGTGGGTGGAGGCGTCGCATCACGGTGCGATCCTAGGACGGCTAATCGCCGCTGCGGAGTCGAGTCAAGGTGCGAGCACGGAGAGTGACACCCCAGCGGAGCAGGCGGAGCGGGCGGAGATCGTTGCCGCGCTCGCAGACGAGCAGATGACGATACTAGGTCGGCCGGAGGACTAAGCTACGGTCCTTGTGGACCGTGGCGACGTATACCTGATCAATATGGAGCTGCCCAATCGACAGGGCGGCGTTACATGGCAAATCAGATGAAAAGCAACGCTACTCGTGAGGAGCTATTGATGTTTGCTGACTGGGTGTACATGACGTTTGAGGGGATGGAGACAGCATGATTGAGGCCAGCCTCTAGATGGCCATGACCCCTGAAGAGCGCACCCTAATTCCTGGCGCGGCGCTGAATGTCCTGCCGACGTACCCGAGGGAGTTCAAGGAGGCAGATCGCGCTGGACTCGCATGACGCTTGTCGTGTAGACTGCCCGGAGATCAACAGTACTAGGAAGGAATCATATGCTAAAACGGATTCTCGCAGGACTCGGGGCGCTCGTGATGGCCGCAGGTCTCAGTCTCGGGCTGACCTCGCAGGCGGGCGCTTCGGTCGTCCCGCATCACTCGTACACGCTGGATTACCGGAATCACTATGTTGCGCCGAAGCCCGTCTACCGCTGGGAGTACGTCCGGTACGTGCCTAGCTTCGACGGGTGTTCCGGCACCGTCGTTACCGGGTACAAGTGGGAGTGGGTCAACACCGGCTATACCGGCTACCAGTGGGAAAACATCCCGCAGTACCAGCGGTGCGCCGCATCGTGGGATCACGTGTATTACCACTGGGCGGATGTCATCGTCGGCTGGACGCGCGGGTACTGGAACCGCGACTACTACCGCAGTTACCGCTAACCCAGGACCAGCTTCCTGCCCGGTAGCTCTTAAACTGCCGGGCAGGAGGCTGCTAGAATGTTGCATATAAGGAATGAGGAAATATGCCTGATAAGGTAATAGTCAGCGGTACGCGGACGGAAATCACGTACACGATGACGGAATTCCAGGAGGAACTGCGCCTGCCGAGTAAGCCGCTGGCCGTCTACTCGCAGGCCGGTGAGGTCGTCGTCGTCCTGACGTCTGAGGGTGCGTCGGCTCCTAACGCGTAAGATGGCTATGACGCCTGAGGAGCGTAAAGAGCGTGCCTGGGAACTCAGGCTGATACGTGTTCACGGGATCACCGCAGCTCAGTACTGGGAAATATTTCAATGGCAAAAAGGGCTTTGCGCGCTCTGTCACGAGCCCCCACGACCGGGAGTCAGGCTGGTGGTCGATCACGATCACAAGCTGAGGAGGGTACGGGGACTTCTGCATGCCTGGTGTAATCACCGCGTGCTCGGGCATACGGATCTTCTGCATGCAAGGCAGATGGTTGCGTACCTGTCCAGCCCCCCGGCTGATTTTGTCCTGGGGGACAGCGTCACAGTCCCGGTTAAGAAACGCAAGTCAAGGAAAAAGCAGGGTAGACTAAGGCCATTGACATAATGACCTGGAGCCTGCTATCGAAGATAACGCACCGGAATCGATTCTGAGGGTATCGGCTAAGACTTCTGTGCCGAATCTGGCGGCGGCTGTGAGTCACGCGGTTTACGACGGAAAGCGCGTCACCCTGAGGGCGGTCGGTCACGGTGCTATCGGGCAGGCGGTAAAGGCGGTGGCAGTTGCGAGAGGGTATGTAGGACCACGGGGGCTGGATCTTTCGATTCGCCCTGGCTTTGCCGAGATCGAGATGCCAGATAAATCGATCGTCACAGCATTGGTCCTGAAGGTAATTGTGTCATAATTAAAGCATGGACCCGACTGACCCCTTTCAAGCTTCCGCTGGAGCCACCACCTTTGGCTCTCGCAATGCCGCATTCGGCGCGGGACGTTCTGGTGCGCTTCATAGTGTCACGGGGGTTGCATCAAATACCAAGCGTGCTAGTTTCGCGACAGGCGGGACAAACCGGATGAGCGGCCTAGCGCCTACTTCGGTGAACGCGGGTCTGACAGGAGTAGCAACCTCACAGAGGACTCAGATGTGGGGGACTGGCCGGGGAAAGGGAACAGTCAACGGTATCGGCGGGGTTGACCAGACCAGGCTGGCAACGATGCCCCAGCTCTAAACAGGGTACACTGGAAGCATGGCTGATACTGACTCTGGACCTACCACGTTCGGCTCTCGCAATGCCTCGTTCGTCGCGGGACGATTCGGGCCGTCCGAGTCTTCTGGCTTGTCCCAGGATCAGGGTAAAGAGCAGTCTTTGACTCCCCAGGGATATCGGGCGTCCGGTGTTAACCAGCAGATGGCTCCGTCCGGTAATGGCAGCTCTTCCGCTGATGCGCAGCGCATGACTTACGGGGGAGCATACGTCCCTTCGAGTAATGGGATGTCAGCGAATACGTACGAGCAGAAGCGACCGATGCTGAGCACGTCACTTTCAGTGTAAGGAAAAGAATATGTCAGATAAGGTAATCAGTAACTTCCCGACTATGGGTGATAACGGCATGGTCGATTCGGTCGTTAATATGTCGGGTGAGCGTTCGAAGTACACCATTCCCGGTCCCGGCATGGGCGGTGGCGGTAAGTCTGACGGTCCCGATTCTACTACCTCTATCAAGAAGTCCACGCAGATCGAGGGCGCGCAGGGACCGAAAGCGCCTATCTTCACCCGGATCTTCGAGGGCAATGCGGCCGAGGCTAACCAGACTCTCCGCAACGTTCAGATCGTCCCGTCCAAGGCGGGCGTGAGCGATTTCTGGGTTGGGCGGGCTGGCTAAGATGCTAGGTAAGCAGTCTGAGATCAAGCACGTCCGGAAACCACGAATCCGCAAGCATCCCGGTGTGCTGACTTCGACCCGGGCTGACAAGGATGATTATAACAGCGACAACGTGGATATCCCCGGCCGGGTCGCGAGCTTCCAGCAGGGGATGAACAGCAATGGCTAATTCCCGTAATGCTCGGCAAGATGCCGCGCGCAGGGCTGACCCAGAGGCTTCTGGCTGGCCCTCAGGTGGCCGCTCAGACGCTTTTGAAGATGGGTCGGCAGAGTCGCCTTCAGACGTCGCCGGAGTGTCCAGCGGGCATGTTCACGATGTGCAGTCGGCTGGCCAGCCCGAAATTGCCGCCCAGACCCGCTCTACCATGCACGCCGTCCGCCAGCCTCAGGCCGAGGACACCGGTAACAACGGCGATTCACACAATAGCTGGTAAGCCGTGCCAGCGAACACTACCTCAAACGCGTGGCTGAATTCGGACCCGTCCTTGCCGTCCTTTCAGGGCGGGGCTAACGGCGGTGGTGGGGGATACGGCAAGGCTGAGGCTATCTCCTATCGTGATCCGCTCGACGCGGCCAGGTCCGGAGCATTCGGTCGTGGCCGGATAGGCGATGCGACTTACCCCGATGGCTACCTGTCTGATAACGGGAATGTAGGCTCCAGGCGTGAGGACAAGCTGGGTCAGCCGGTTCTGGGGGAGATCAACAAGCGCGGATACCAGCGGGGTGTGCACAAGGGGTCCAAGATGGACCCTACACAGTACTACTGGCCCCGTGAGTTCAACCTTGATTCCCGGCTGGCCGCAGAGCGACGTGCCCAGGTCGATCCCCTGACCGGGCTCTTCCTGGTCAAGCGCATGGTCCCGGTGGGTATTCCGCCGGAGAAGCTGATTTATCCTGGCCTGACCGGGCTGTTCAGTGCTGACAAGGGACCGAACATCAATCCGGCGTCCGAGGTTGTTGACCCGGCTGAGGCCGCCTACCTCGCTCGTGACCTGGTTGGCGGATTGAAGGTTCGTGGGGTAAGGTGATCCCATGAGTCAGAGAGTCCTGAACCCCGTGCAGTTTAAGCTGAAGCATGAGGGGGCCGGGCATACAACGTTTGAGCCCGACGTGCCTAACCAGTATTCGGGCCACGACGCACACGGCAGCCCGTATGTCAGCCGTCATCCGGTTGAAGGGCCGGTGTCAGAGGGCCGTCACAACATTACGGCGTCTACCCGCAATGGCAAGGTGCTGGGGAACCTGTCGTGGGATTCAGGCGTGATCAAGTCAGTCGATGTCAGTGAGCGCTGGCAGCATAAGGGAATGGCTACCCAGATGTTCCGTGCGGCACAGGGAATTACGCCTGGCCTCTCTCATTCCAATAACCGGACTGAGAAGGGCAACGCCTGGGCTAAGGCTGTCGGCGGTCCCTTGCCCCCGCGTATGCAGGACAACCCGGAGAATTTCGGCATGCCTGCGCATGATCCTAGCCTGATTCCGGAGAGATACCGATGAGACGCGGTGGCGAGAAGCGGGGAAGCTCGTATGACCGGGCTGCCCGCAAGAACTGGCTCCTGTCTCCTGGGTCAGGCTTCGGCGGTGATGGCGAGAAGGTCCCGTGCTTCTATTGCAGTGTCCCCCTCAGCTATGAGATGATCACCATTGACCGGATCGTTCCTGGCTCCAAGGGCGGCAGGTACATACGAAACAACATCCGGCCCGCCTGCCAGTCGTGTAATGTAGCCAGGTCCGACAATGAGGAGTGGACACCGTGAGCCAGGCAGTCCTTAACCCGGTCCAGTTCTTCCACGGGTCCGTGCATGACTTCGAGCCGGGGCAGAAGCTGACTGTCGAGGGCGCACATGCAGTCGGTTCAGGAGACGAGCATGTGTTCTTCAGCAGCGATGCAGGGCACGCGGCAACGGTAGCAGGTTACCGGGCCTTTTCCAGTGGTAAGGAGCCGAAAGTATATCAGGTGCATCCTGAAGGGGAGTATGAAGGGGACGACCTTGACGGCCCTGGCTCGTACCGTACAAAGGCACCGCTGAGAATAGGGAGGCGAGTTCAGTGAGTGCCCGGTATGACGCCATGATGGCGGCCAAGGGCGAGCAGAACCGGAACCTTCAGCCTGCGCAGTTCTACCACGGCACAAACCGTGAACTCTCAGGTACTATTGATCCTTCGGAACCGCACGAGAAGATCCATCAGGCGTCCTTTCCCAATTCTGCCTACATTACGAAGTATCCTGAAGAGGCACACCAGTATGCACGGATGGCTGTAGCAAGAAGCGGTGGTGGTCCGCACGTCTATGCGGTCGAGCCGACCGGGCCTATTCACCCGGATATGACACAACGGCAAGGGGGCTCGTACACTACCCGGTCGGCTCTGAGGATCACAGGGGAGCACACAGAATGAGCGCACAGGATAATATGAACGCCCAGCAGTTTGTCGATCGTGTCAAGGCTACCGGCGGTGCGACGGCGAATATTCGCACGGGCAAGCTGGTCAGTCCCGGCAAGAAGGTCTACATGGTCGGGTCTGAACCGGACACCAAGGGTCAGCCTATTCCGACTACCACCGTCAAGGCAGAGGACTTTAATGCCGGGCATGCTCTGACCGCGACGAATAATATCCGGGCTGCGACCGGGAACCGTGCGCGTGTCAATGTCGGTGCCTGGCAGGATCAGGGCAACGTTTATATTGACGCGTCGGCCACGGTTAAACGGCCGGGCGAGGCTATCCGGAAGGGGCGCAACCGGAATGAGGCTGCCATCTGGGATAATAGGAAGATGAAGAGCATTGATACCGGGGGCGTGGCGGGTAAATGAGTCCATGGCGTATACCGGATGGGCAACTGGATAGAACCTGGAATTACCAGTCAGAAAATGACCGTGCTGAGTACATTAAGGCATTCCAGAGTTCTGAAGCTGAGCAGCGGATGATGGCGGTCGCTCTTACCTGTGCCGACCCCGCTACGCCGGAGGCTGTTATCCGCGCGCAATTGACGAATACCACGATTCCGCCCCGGACGGGGTATGATTTGACTGTGCCCGGAATCGACGCGGTCCTTGCCATGACGCCTGAGCCCGTGGTGCATTCGATACTTGATTTTACTAGCGATCAGGCAGCGCTGGAATCCACGATGCAGCCTAGCCTGGAAGGTGGCTGACGTGGCTAAGAAGGCACCGAAGGTAGTCAAGGCGAAGCCACCGGACCTGAGTAACCCGGCTCAGAACCCGGAGCGCGGCCAGCAGGTTCAGCGTACTAAGGACATGATTGACGCGGCCAATCCGGGTCAGCGTATTGCCGGGGCAGGCTGGTACCGCAAGGGTGCCCAGGATGCCGCGCACCTGGCGCTGGGTATTTCCCCGGGCAAGATGGACGGCGATAACAGCGGCAGCAATGCTGGTATCACGCATGATATCCCCGGTACCAGCGCGGCAGGCCGGGGGGCTGAGTTCATCCGTAATACTCATGCGGACGCCAAGGCTGATGAGATGACCCACGCCCGCAGTCTTGGACAGTCCCACGCGGAATCTCTCGCGAGCACGGGCATGTACGAGGGCCAGCGTGTGTCACACGCAACGGATGTCGGAATGCCGTTCGGCTCTTTCACCCACACCAAGACCGGGGAGGATAATCCGGTCTTCCGCAATGCTTCCACGGCAATTGCTGGCATGTCCCCCGCTGGCCCGACCGGAATGACGTGGCCGGACAATCCTCGTTCGGTCGGTGACCTGCATAACCTGAGTAAGGACCAGTTCGCTGCGGTCGCGCACACTAACACCCTCCCGGTCAAGACTCCCGAGCGGCTAGCTGCGTCGGAGATTGCCCGTGCGCCTTTCTCGGGCACCGCCCTGGTTCACCAGACCACGCAGAATGTCGAGAAGGGCGGAAAGGCAATCCACGGCGATTACGAGGGTGTCAAGAATCCGCTTGGCGTCCAGAAGACCGGTCACTTTGACCGGGATATCTGGGGGGAGACGCATCCGGACACTGCTGAGACCACCACGGGCATGACCGGGACCGTTGACAAGCACATGCAGGACGTCATGGCCGGGACGACCAAGCCATGGTCCGGCAAGAACGCCGCTGGCGACAGATCCCGTACTACCACTACCAGGAAGTCGGGGGAGGACAGCCTGCCGATGATATCCTCGGACAAGGGCTACGAGTACCACCGTGGCGTGATGCAGGAGGCCGCTACCTCCAGGGGCATGAGGTCGAAGGTCGGCCAGGCCACGGCCTGGATCGTCCAGAAGCATTTCAAGGACACGGCGAAGAAAACCAGGTCCAGGGGTAGTGCCCAGCCACCTCCCGTGGTAGACTGAAGTATGGAAGAAAACCCGAGGGACCAGATCAAGCGTGAGATCGAGGACCCTGATGAGGAGTTCGTCGGGCCGTACCAGAAGTCTGGCGGCGCTGACAACGCTCACACGATCGAGGTACTTGCCTGGGCAGCCGGGCTGGAGATCACAGATGAAGGCTACGCTAAGGAAGTATCATATGGCTAAGGCTCCAGCGCGCAGCGCCAACACGGATCTCGCCATGGGCATGACGGATGGCACGTTCAAGCAGGTTGTCAAGGACCGTGGCGGCCAGGTAGACACCGCCACGTGGGAGTCTCGTAAGCAGCTCTCCGTCGCGCTGTACGGCATCGTGGAGCTACCTGACAAGACGTGCCCCGATGGCGTCGGCCCGGTTCGCTCGCCCTACGCCGTGGACACCCCCCAGCCTGGCATCCTTGTGTCGGACCAGAAGCTCTGATACCATACGGGTATGAACAAGAAGACTCTTGTAGGCAGGACCGCCGTCCTGTGGGACAGCCACGGTGTCCCGTACCGGTTCGAGCGTGATGGCGTCGAGGTCCCCTGCGTCTGTGACCCTGAGACCGGCAAGGTGTGCCTCAAGCATACGTTCAACCCCGACGCTCTGTTTCGTGAGGTCTGATCACATGATGCAGCATCATGACCCGGCGTGGCTGGCTGACGTCCGCCGTCCCGGTCCTAACCCCATTACCTCGCACACCGCGCTCCTGCCCGAGACCGAGACCTTCATCATGCAGGATGATGTTACCGTGTCGGAATTCATTCCAGGTGCGGCTGCCTACGCCGGGTACTGGAACGGTTCCTTCGCCAACATGACCGCCGTCCGTGCCTTTGCCAAGGCGCACGGGAATGCCCGGACGTTCGCCTACACGCCAGACGGTGACCTCGGGGCTGACGGGCTTGACATCGAGCCGGGCGATTCGGTCCCGGCCGATGCACCGAAGTTCTACAAGGGCAAAGGCGGGAAGAACGTCTACCTCTACGGCAGCGCAAGCTGGGTCGCCGGTATTATCTCCACGATGACCTCAGCCGGGATCTCCCGTGATAAGTATAAGATCATATCCGCGCACTATATCGGCCAGCATATCTGCGGGCCGTCAACGTGCGGCTATCCTCAGGCCGACGCTACCCAGTTCACTGACGCCTACGAGGGAAGGTCACTAGATGCGACACTTTACACTGCGAGTTTCTTCGGAGAGCCAGCCGTGAGCACGAGCCCTTCCTGGGCGGTGTGGGTAACGGCGGGCCAAGGATCACTCGCGCAGCTTGCTGCGAAGCAAAAGACCACTGTCACGCAGATCCTGGAGCATACCATCGCTCATTATTCGGGAAACCTGCCAATGAACATATCAATCTACCTAAACGCAGGTAATCTTAATGCTATTATGCCTGCGGGCCTTGAGCTGTGCGTCCCGGGGGCATGATGACTCCCTCGTTGACCTGGATTATCCGGACGTTCGTTCCTATCCTGGTCGGGTTCCTGGTGTCTCTCGGTGTCAAGTACGGCTTCCACCTGAACTCGGCCTCTGTCACCGTGTACGTCACGGCGGCTGTCGTGGCCGGGTACGCCGCGCTCGCGCGCTTTGTTGAGGTAAAATACCCCTCAATTGGCAAATACCTGGTCTCGTTCGGCCTGGTAACGGCTCAGCCGGTCTATGCCGCACCAACGTCAATCCCTATCATCAAGGCCGCAGCAGCCACCCTGGACCCTAAAAGCTGACGCGCTGGACAAACACACGGAAACAGTCATATGATGGCTGTACTGGACTAACACTGGGAGACGTATGGCTGGCGAGGATGCTGACAAGCGGGTTCGGCTCTTTGTGTGCAGAACAGAGCAGTCTATTCAGGAAATCCCGTTTTACCCCTTTAACGCACCGCCTGAACATGACGATACTCGTAATTATCTGCTGCAGCTTCATGCCGGTCACGTGGTCGACTGGGGCGACGTCCTCGAATCTCAGTGGAATAATCCTCAGCTTCGTGTTCAGATCACCAAGGAAATTGTCCAGCAGATGAAGGCTCCGGGCGAGGCTGAGGGCCTGGGAGCAGAGTTCTATTCCATTAAGGCAACTTTTAAGGAAGATGCGTTCCAGTGTTGGCGCAGACATAATCGGACGACAGACTGCGGTGACTGGCATGCCGATAACAAGCGTCTGTTCATTGATACCAGGGAGGACCGGAAGGAGATCGGCCTGAGTGTCAAGACGAGTGACCGGCCGAACACCTACTTGTGTGACTTCTGCCCAGTTGCCTCGATCAGGCAAAGTAAGATAGGCAAGGCAAAGGGGTGGCATAACTGATGCAGGTGAGCGTTCAGATGCGCAGTGGCTTTGTCAAGACATACGACGCTGCTGAGGTCACGCTGTACACTAACGGGAATCTTGAAATGCGCTTCCTGCCGAAGGATGACTACCAGCCCCCCGTCGTGGTACTCAAGCATAATCACTGGTTTAATTACACTGTCTACGCGGAACTGGAGTTCTTAAAATGAAATGGCCGTGGGTATCACGCAAGAGAATCGCCAAGCTGGAGCTTAACTACGCTAAGCTGCTTACGCTGTACGATGCGGTGTGTGACAAGCGGCTGGAGTCTGAACGAGAGTTCAAGGCGTACAAGCGGAGTGTCCATAATTTTTCCGTCCAGTGTACGGCCAACCTGTACCAGGCACCCGACGCAATGCTTCGCGGCCGGGTCCTCCAGGCCATGCAGTCCCTAGACAATCTATAAGGAGCAAGTATGTCGCCAGCAGCAGACCTTAGTCAGAGCGCCGCCAAGGCACGCACCCCTGTACCCGAGGCCGCAGATCTCGGCCAGGACAATGCGGAGCAGGCGGGTATACCCGGGTCCAAGGCCGAGGTCGAGGTAATTCCCGTCCGGGCCGCATTCATGATTGTCCTCATGATGGACGGGCAGGTCGGTCTTATCTCGGATATCAGTGCACCCGTCATACCCCAGCGCGAGGCTTCGGGTGACGAGATCTACGGCGCGCTGCATACTGCCGCACACAAGCTGTCGTCTGGTTCAATTGCCGGGCAGACTGCCGGGCAGGTTGTCGGTGCCATGCAGAATGCCGGGCGTGCGATGGCCGATGCTCAGATGAATGCCCAGGTAAAGGCCAAGCTGCAGTGGGAGCATGATCACCCCGGCAAGACTTACCCTGGTACGCCTGTGCCTCCCGGCGCTGTCCCTAACGGTTTCAAGCCAAGGCGATGAGATAATAAGTTCATGGTAATGGACTATAACTACCTCAAGTCAGCCGCTGCTGCCAACCCCGGTACCAGTGTGAACAAGGGACAATCGGGTTATCTTAGCAAGCCCTCTGATATGCTCGACCCGAATTTGTTTGGCGATGGCGATGTGGTCAAGCCTGAGGTACGTTCCCGGCTGGTAGGTGAGCTGCAGGATTTTCTTAAGGTCACCATGAATCTCATGGACCTTGATGACTGGCTGACTGTCTGGGTTGCCGGTTCTGGCATATCGTACCAGTGGGACGCAGACAGGGGCAATGGTGACCTCGACATCCTGTTCGGTGTCCAGTGGACGCGCTTCCTCCAGCGCAATCCTAACTGGGCTGGTTACAGTGAGTCTGATTTCGCTCATGAGGTCAATGAGAAGCTGAAGGCAGATGTCTGGCCCAAGACAGCCAATACGAAATTCGGGTCCAAGTCGTACGAGGTCACGTACTTCCTCAACCCTGGTACCGGGGACAACATCAACACCCGCCTGCACCCGTATGCGGCCTACAACCTGACTACCGGCGAGTGGACTGTACGCCCTCCTAAGCTCCCGGATGATCCCAGGTCACTTTACCCACAGGAATGGTATTCGGCCGCCCACGGCGATACTGTGGCCGCACAGGGGCTATCCAGCCGGTACGCCGAGCACCTGGCGAACCTGAACGCCAGTCCGCCGGGGTCGGCTCAGTGGCATAATTCCGGGGCCATGCTGAACCTGGTGACCGCTCAGGCTCACGCCCTGTTCACGGACATTCACCTGGGCCGTCGCGAGGCGTTCTCGGAGCAGGGACACGGCTACGGTGACTACGCGAATTTTAGATGGCAACTCGCAAAAAGGAGTGGCACTGTCCAGTCCCTGCATGCCATGACTCAGGTTGGCGTTGACGCACTTCAGGATGAGCAGCGCGTCACCTGGGGCTCAGCCATTGACCCGGCTGACGTCGTGTTGCGGAGAGCCGCGCAGGCGCACAACCCCAGGTGGTCCTGAATGCCCCTGGGCACCGCTGTGATGGTCGTTGAGGGCGTGTTGCGCAAGCTGGAGGGTGATGCGCCCATCGTGGCAGGCGTGAGCCTCTACAGCGCTCTCAGGGCCTCGTTCAATCTGGTTCTGATTTCGGGTGAACCTGAGACTGAACGGTCCAAGGATCACCTTGACCGGTTCCTGACCATGAACGGCATGAACAAGCATCAGTATATCGAGTACACAAGTCCGGTCATGCGGGAAATCCACGGTTCGACCGGAGAGCGTGTCCGTCAGGTCAGTGCTCTGCGCATGAAAGGATTCGCAGTCGACGTGGTGGTTGAGCCTCATCCTGAGATAGCCGCCGAGCTGTTCAATGCTGGCTACCTGGTGCTGCATTTCATGTCTCCGCAGTACTCGCGGCCGGAGTGGAGACCCGATCATCCGAAGGCTGGCCCGAAGGACTGGGACAAGCTGCAGGAACAGGTAGCTCATGAGGCGTACATGCGATCGCAGGATCACAGGACGAATTTCTCATGAGCCTTAAGTATTTCTTCGCTGGCGGGGAAGTGAGCAGTCATCGCAAGCTGTTCGACATCAACCACGTCGAGCACGTGTCAATGTCTTATGTAGGACTCACGCGCAGGATCAAGTTCTCCCGCCCGTGGCCGGTAGCTGATCACTTCCCTGAGTATCAGAAGGTGTTCCTCGACTCTGGCACCCACACGCTGAACAAGCCCGGCTCTGTTATTGACGAGGATTCAGCGCGTGAGATGGCAGCGGCCTACATGGCGTTCGCGCTGGAGAATCTTCCGCGCCTGACGATGGTGTCTGAGTTCGACGCCCAGATCCTGGGGCGTGAGTGGATACTGGCAATGCGAGGAGATTTCTGGGATGCAATACCAAGAGATAAGTTCCTTCCCGTCTGGCACTCCGGAGATGGTATCGGAGAACTTGAGGCGCTGGCAGAACGTTATTCGCGCGTTGGAGTCCTCCAGGGTGATCTATCCGACCCCAATCTCCCCGCCGTGCTCAACGGCCTGGTCAGATCATCTGGTGTACTGCTTCACGGTGTAGGCATGACCAGGATGGAGCCGATGGCTGACATTGCCTGGGACTCTGTCGGCTCCATGAGCTGGAATAGTCCTGTAATGCACGGGGATTTTATTGTCTGGGACGGTCGTAAGCTGCACCGCTATCCTAAGTCACGTAAGGAGGCGTCACGCCTGCGGCACCGTGCGTACCTGCATGAGATGGGCTTCAACACTGACGCTATCGAGGCTGACACTGGTCCTGAGTCTGTGGCTGAAATACAGCGCCTGTCTATCTGGTCGTGGGAACATTTCGTGCAGGATATCAACAACCGTAAGCTGCTGCATCCGTTTGGAGTTACTAATCCTATTGACGTGCTTTTTCCCGAATCCACGGAACCAGTAAATGAACCGGTTGATAACCCTCCCGTCACGGGAGTGAACGGGCCGTTGGTGCCCACTACGACGGAAAATAGGGAAACCACCCTGATTCCGGTTATGGGCGTCAACGTGTTCAAGCTCGCCGGGCGGGATGATGCGGGCACTGCAATCGAGGTCGAAGAGCCCCGTCTTGAGATCCGCTCTAAGTCCATGAGGGTCTGTAATGACTGCTTCCTCCGCGAGAAATGCCCCGGTTTCAAGTTCGACTCTACCTGCCTGTACGATATCCCTATCGAGATCAGGACAAGGCCGCAGCTCATTGCCGTCCGGGACGCGCTGATCACCATGCAGACGCAGAGAGTCCTGTTCCTGCAGATGTCTGAGCAGATCCAGGGTGGCTATCCCGATCAGAACCTTAGCGCTGAGATGGACAGGCTGCGCCGCATGATCAAGGATCGTTTCGACATTGAGCGCGAGTCTATCACCATAACCGGGCCGCAGGTTCATGCCTCGGGTAATCCGGGGTATCTCAGCTCTCTCCTGGGATCAGACGTAGCGGATAAGATGACGGCATTGCCGGGTGGTCCGGTAAATGCAGATGACTTCATAAAGGATAATGAGATCTATGAAGGATTGGTCGTAGAATGAAGATAGGTAATCGGCTTAGTAACTCTGGCAAGGTAACTATGTCACGGAACAACGTGTATGACGGTTCTGATGAGGTTGTGGCGTTCGCTCATGGTCCGGAGCCACTGGCTGACTATGAGATTCAGTACGCCATGTCTGAGACACGTACGTGCCCGCACTGTCACGGTTCAGGTGTCGAAGACCAGTGGAACGAAGCTCTAGGGCCGTGTCAAAGTTGCTGGGGCGAAGGGGAGGTCTGACGCGCTTGCCCTGTGGCGGAACACGTGGCAGGATGAGGACAGGAAACGAGCAACCGGAGGACAGATGAAGTACGACGAAATCGACGTGGCAGCGCTACTCGATCGCAATGCTGCGGTCGTCCAGCTCTCCATACTGGTAGTGTCTGACGACAAGTGCTTTATGACGACCAGGATCAGTGCGACCGGCGCGTCCAAGAGAGAGCAGGGCGACGTGTTCGACCCCGACCTGGGGTACGAGTTCGCCATGTCCAGAGCGCTGCAGAACCTGTCGCGCAAGCTAAGGTCGAGGGCAGATGCCCGGCTGAAACTAGCATGTCCGAAGGAGAAATCATGAAGAATCATCCGTGGTACACGGTACTAGTCCTGTTCATCACGGGCGTGGTCTCGTTCGTGCTCGGCGGGGTACTCCCGGCGATGGATTCCAATCGTAATTCGCACTGGAATACCTCGACGCACTGGGAGTTCATCGTCGCGATCTGCCTGTGGCTGATCATCCCGGCTATCTGCCTGGTCAGCATGCTGGTCGTGGCAGGTTATCACCTGGCACCTTGGCGGCGGTCGGGCGTCTTATGATGTGCGGCATTTGCAAGCGTGCGGGGTTCATGCGCCGTACCGACACTTTGCTGGCTGATGAGCTGCATGCTCTGTGTGAGTACCCCCAGAGCTGCACGTGCGGGCATTCGGTGTCCGCTCACAATGTCAACTGGGTTCTAGTCGAGCAGGAGAGGCAGCGTAAAATAGAAGAGATGAACTTCTGGTGATGTAGCGTGACCCATGAGCAGACGACAGAGCTGGAAGATGACCAGCTAGAGTACCTGGCGTACACAGATACGAAGGCAGAACGTCAGCGGATATCTCATGAGATATTCGAGGAAATGGAGGATGATTCACGTGGTACTCACTCGCTTTTCGTGTGGGCACGTCGGGACTGAGCTAGGTATCAAGCTCAAGACGTTCGTCCGCGTCGCCGAGATCCGGCGCAATCCGGTCGAGGATGATGACAGGCCCTGCCCGGACTGCATCCAGACGGTGGCCAAGTGACGGCGCGGTCGAATATCAAGACAGGCAAGCGCGTCCGCCTGCGTATTGATACCACTCTGCTTGGCGGTTTCGGCTGGATTACGCGGGTCGACGCCAATGGCTTCTCGGTTACCTATGACAACGTGGAGCGAGCTAAGGGCCAGCCGCGTGTCCGTTATAATTACCCGTGGAATAGGGTTATGCAGTTCGAAACTATCGAGGATGTAGCGGAGAGCGGATGAAGAATTATGACCTCGTACCAGCCCGGCTCCCTGTCGTGCGAGTCGTGCGAGGGCGCGGGGGCTTCAGGACCGTCGAGAATGTCCCGCTGCCGGGCGATGAAGTCCCGGAAGAGGACACCATAAGGGGCGCGGCTATAGGTCCCCTCCTGGTGGAGTACCACCGTAACATGGATGCACTATACGGATCGTCTGAGTATTTTGCACTTGAGTATTTTGACGACGAGTGCTGGTAATGGCCTCGTTCGAACTGGTCCCGCTCGGCCCCAGGAATGACGCTGACGGTCGCTGGTGCTGCGGTGGTCACTGCGGCCTGCCCTGTCCCTACGGGCTTAAGATCAAGCCCCGTCGTCGTGCAAGGGGTGGTGGTAACTGTCTCTGTCATCGTATCAATCACGATCACATGTGGTGGGATCATCCGATTGAGAATGTCAACCTAGAGGGAACAATGAAAAGCACTGACAGTGAGCTGGAAGGCATGATGAAGCGAGCCGACCAGATAGAGCAGGTCAAGCCCCCGCTTACCATTGAAGGTAAGGACAATTACGGCCATCCCCGTCAGGAGTTCGCGGATAAGATCGCGGCTGCGTCTGAGGTCGTATTCGTGCAGATGGCAGAGAACAGGATATGGCTGTCGGCCTACGCGAGTAACAACCCCAGGAGTGATTATCACTGGCAGGCTGATGCTTGTGCTGATGAGGCTGAGCGCCGGGGAAAGCCAGAGCTTTACCGTCAGGCATGGTCTCGCGCTGCTGCTACAATGGGGTAAGGAAAGGATCTTCTCATGTTCAACAACGTAGCTGCGTTTCTGTCTGGCCTGGCATTCCTTCTGGCGTACATCTTTGAGGTCGCGACTGTCCACGTATCCAAGTTCATCTCGCCTGCGGCTCTGCTGTTCGCTGGCTTGTTCTTCCTCGTCCTGTATGTGGCCGGGGCCGGGACCTACGTAGGCACTCGCTACAACAACCGGAATCAGGGGAGGGTGAACAGCAATGTATTATGGTGGCGGGTTCGTGCTCCTCGTGGTAATTATCGTCATTATCCTGCTCCTCGTACTCTGACCACTTGAAGGGGCGGTATGAAGCTGCCATTCAGGCGTCTCGGACAGAGGATTGAGGGTGACCCGGAATTTCAGTACCAGATACACAAGATCATGTCCAGGGTGTGGCTTATCGGAATGATCGTGGTTATCCCGGTTGTGGTACTAGCACCCGTGTTCTGGGCTAAGGTAGGCATCCTTCTCGTTGCCGAATTGAGCTTGTATGCTAACTGGGCAACTGACAATGGTGCCGCCGCTGCGGCCAATGCCTCGACCCCGGATAATATTACTGAATATGCCATAGAAGCAGCCGTAGAAGAGGGTATCAAGAAGGCTGAGCTGGATGATGAGTCTTTACGGGTGGTCAGCACTGATCCTGATTGTCATCATCGTGGTGACTGTGCTGGCCATCCGCCAGTCTGGTTCCTAGTTGTTAGCGACGAAGTACCAGCCAGAGGTACCATTTGCGAACAGGGTGGCAGTCGCTAGAATTGACTGGCCGTCCGATTCAGTAAGGTAGCAATCACCAGCATTGCCGCCAGCGTTGTTCGAGCCGTAGCTTCCCGCGACGTATGTTGCGCTGACAACTGTCAGGCTGGTATCCTGACCGGTGCTGGTGTTCACCACGGCAGTTCCGACCTGCGCCTGGCAGAGATTGACACCGGGTGAAGATGCGGCAGCAACCGAGCTAGACGCGACCGGGGCAGAAGAGGCAGCCGGTGAGCTTCCGCATGCGGTGAGCCCTAGTCCTGCTGCGATGGCGAGGCCCGCGAGCCCTGCGATGATATTCTGATTCCTCATGATTTCCCCCGTTGCTTGAACTACCTTCAGTCTCCCTGCTGATCAGCAGGTGTCAAATCAGCTTTCACCCATTACCCGGTAGATCAGGAATAGGCACCAGAGGACAGGGAGCGCTCCCAGCACGCCCCACAGGATGTTAGCCATCAGTACTGCCCGACATAAGAGCGAAGCTCCTGGAGGGAGGCGACACGGGCGGACTTAGCCACGACGGGCACGCGCTCGGGCCTGGGCTGGGGTACGATGACGTCCAGCCGGGCTTCAGCTTGATCAAGAGCCACGCGGAGGCTCTTGATGCCCTCCCGGACCTCCTCGACGGTGATGTCGGTAGGATTGCCTGCCTGGCTTCGCTGGATTACCAGGCCCAGTGAAGGCGTGATGTCGTCGTCCCTGGAAGTGACCAGCTTGGCGAGTAGTTCGGCGTTCATCTCAGAATCCCCAGTTCTTGACGTGGTCGGTCTTGGCGGTGCCGGTCCTGACCATGGGCATGACCGCTTCGGCCGCACCCATCATGGTCATGAACTTGATCGCACCGTCATGGATGCAAGCGTCACAGACGCCCGCGCAGACGACGCCGACGCCGTGAGGCGCAGGCCCCCGGTTGCACTTGCAGGTCGTGGTGTGCGTGACCTTGACTATGTCCATAACCCCAGGGTATCACCTGGTGGTCGGGTGTCAAATCAGAATCAGCAACATGATGCCCAGCAGGACACCGTAGAACAAGATCCAGCCCAGCATGCGGCGGTAGGGATGGACGGGTTCATTTACTGATCGTATCCACGTCTCATCCTGCGCGGGTTCAGGGATGATGTCAGGGTGGTCGAAGAACGGCTTATCGTAGAAATCGTCTATCTTGAGGCTGCCTAGCTCAGCCTCCCAGCGCCTGATGTCATCGCGAGGCATGGTTACCGCTTGTCGAAGCAGTTCGCGGTAGAGTGACCGTTGGAGCCGCAGAAACCGCACAGCGATTTGTGTTCGATCACGTGAAAACGGGGGCACGGTTCCTCGTGCAAGAGTGCTGGGAGCTGCTTAGGGTGCTGGCAATGTTCGCAGCACTTGAAAGTACCAGCCTTGCCGGTGGTCCCCTCGTAGCTCATCGTCCGGTCCTGAACTCTGTGATTGGCTCTGTTCGTATGCTCATATCCTCATCATCCCACCTGGCGTACACGTTGTCAAACTGGTCACTGCGGTGCGACGGCGGTTAGGACGACCTCGATTTCGGTCACTAGCTGAACAGCGCGGAGGCGGATGGTCCTGTCTAGCCAGAGGTAGAGGGCGAGTGTGCGATTCGTGCTGGTAAGGTTCATGGCCTGACTCTCTCATGCGGGGGCAGTATTGTCAAATTCGACAAATACTGGTTTCCTGGTATGCTCAAAGTGAGACACCCGCCGGGGAGGGAAACCTAGGGACGGGGGAGGGCCGAGGCAACCCGGAAAATAAATGATTTGACAACGCCGGGTCATCTGGTAGAGTTCAGGTATGACAACGAACAGCGTGACCACCACCCGCGAACTCCACGACATTGCCGATGACATCCGCGCGCACTGGGCGAACGTCTACTTCGGTGCCGTCCCCTACCTGGAAGCGATGCGCTCTCTCCGCCTCATCACTGACACCTACGGGTACGACAGCGCTGAGACCATCGTGATTTACTTTCTCTCCAACGCCACTGGCTGGAGGGGCGAAGACGCTCGCCGCGTGAAGGCCGAACTTAAGACCCTGCTTCATTCTGCCTGATCCTTCCCAGGCCCCCTGCATGCAAATGCAGGGGGTTTTTCAATTTGACAACCACGCACCATCACATACAATCGAAGTATGACAACGAACAACACCCCCCAGCAGGTGGCCGTGGTCGAGGCCGCTGCTCGCGGGGAGTCCATGGTAGTCGAGGCCCGCGCTGGCTCTGGCAAGACCTACACCGCCCGCCAGATCGCCAAGGCGCTGGCGGACAAGAAGGTTCTCTACGTCGCCTTCAACAAGTCCACCCAGGTCGAGGCGTCCAAGACCTTCCCGAAGAACGTCACCTGCTCCACCATCCACTCCCTGGCCTGGAACGTGGGCTCCACCTACCGCCCCCGGATGACCAAGCCGATGGGGACTGCAGCCCGGACCAAGCCCTGGGAAGTCACCCGCAAGCTGGGGATCAGGGGCCTGGAAATCGGCGGGGTTGAGCTGTCTGACAACCAGGTGCTGCGCATCGCTACCGCCGCCGTTGCCCGCTTCGCCCGCTCGGGCGACAGCGAGATCACCCGCTACCACATCAGCCGCCAGAACGGGCTTGAGGACGACCACGATGAGCTGGTCCAGTTCATCCTGCCGATAGCTCGCAAGGTCTGGGATGACATCAAGTCGGGTCACGTCCAGAACGTCCAGGGCGAGCACTACATCAAGATCTGGGCTCTGTCGCAGCCCAAGCTGGCCTACGACGTCATCATATTCGATGAGGCCCAGGACGCCAACGGCGCGTTCGCCAAGGTGGTCGAGGACCAGGCCGCACGCGGTGTGCAGGTCATCGCGATAGGCGACTCTGCTCAGGCCATTAACTCGTGGAACGGGGCAATCGACAGCCTGACCAAGTTCGCTCACATGTTCGGTCACTCCTACCCTCTCAGCAAGTCGTTCAGGTTCGGTTCTGCGGTGGCTGCTGAAGGCAATGTGTTCCTGCGCCTGCTGGGCGTGCCCGAGGATACCCTGCTGAAGGGATTCGAGCAGATCACCTCCAAGGTCGAGGCGCTTGACAGCCCAGACGCGGTGCTGTGCCGGACCAACGCCGGTTGCGTCACCGTCGCCATGCGCTACATAGGTGAGGGCAAGAAGGTTGCCATCGTCGGTGGCGGGGACGCTATCCGCAAGCTGGCTGAGGCCAGCGTACAGCTCAAGTCGGGCGTGAAGGTGACTCACCCGGACCTGTTCGCCTTCCGCTCCTGGGAGGAGGTCCAGCAGTACGTCCAGGAGGACGAGGGTGCAGACCTTCGCCCGTTCGTCAAGATCATTGACGACCTGGGTGCGGACGTCATAATCGACGCGATGAACCACCTTGCGGACACCCGCTACGCGGACATTATCGTCAGCACTGCTCACAAGAGCAAGGGCCTTGAG
>Ga0302177_10000661_pt1 | contig 25718 bp, 23 predicted proteins | sample I_Palsa_E1_2_FD_198780 | JGI IMG/M metagenome (GOLD analysis project Ga0302177, IMG submission 198780) | Peat permafrost microbial communities from Stordalen Mire near Abisko, Sweden - I_Palsa_E1_2 | ecosystem: Environmental > Terrestrial > Soil > Palsa > Peat permafrost | place: Sweden... | reverse complement strand
CTTTGCCGCGTTCGCGCACCGCTTGCGCGTCCAGGTCCGGCATCTCGGTGGGAAATGGGCCGCTGCCGACGCGCGTGGTGTAAGCCTTGGTCACGCCGACCACTCCTTGAATCCGCGTAGGCGCCACACCCAATCCGGTGGCCACTCCGCCACTCGTTGCATTGGACGAAGTCACGTAGGGATAAGTTCCATGATCGATATCCAACATGGTGCCTTGCGCGCCTTCGAATAAAACCGACTCGCCGTTATCCAGCGCGCGATTCAGCAGGACGCAGGTATCCACCACGAAGCCGCGGATGTGCGCGGCGATTTCCAGATATTCATCGAGCAGGCCCGCGGTTTCGAGCGGATGCCCATAGGTCGCGCGGCTGATCGCGTTTTTTTCCTCGATTACGCGCTCCAGTTTGTTCTTGAATCCGTCGGCGTCGAGCAAATCAACCACGCGAATCCCGCGCCGCGCCATTTTGTCTTCGTAGGCTGGTCCGATTCCGCGCGACGTGGTGCCGATCGCCGCGGCTCCGCGCGCCGATTCCGCCGCTTTATCCATTTCGCGGTGATACGGGAAAATCAGATGCGCGCGATCACTGAGAAACAGGCGTCCGCGCGTTTCGATTCCCGACTTTCTAAGGTTTTCCACTTCGACCAGCAAGGCCGCGGGGTCCACCACGGTTCCCGCGCCGATGACCGCCTTCTTGCCCGGCCGCAGAATTCCGCTGGGGATCAATTGCAGGACGTATTTATGATTATCAAAAATAACGGTGTGGCCGGCGTTATGTCCGCCCGCGTAGCGGGCCGTATAGTCGAACGATTGGGCGAGGTAGTCGACGACCTTGCCCTTGCCTTCATCGCCCCACTGCGCTCCCACCACGACAATCGCTTTGGCCCGTGGCTTTTCTGTCAAGTTTCAACGCCCCCCGGCCCTGCATCGGGCCGCACCTTCTCTTCCCCTTCCATTCCACAACAGAGTCCGTACAGGCGGGTCAAATCGAAAATCGTTACAGGCAATCCTAAACCCCGGAGCACATGCAACGCAAGAGCACGCCGCGAGCCGATAGCGGGTCAGTCTCCGGTAACGGCATAATTAGGAGTTGGTCCGTGCAACATACAACAAACGGCGGGTGCCGAGACTCGTTCGGTGTTTGAGTCTGCCCTATAATTCTTCATTATGACGAATCGCGGCAGCCTTATGCTGATGTTGTCACTACTCGCTTGCTTTGTCGCCCGAGCTAGTAGCACAGAAACCTCAAATGTATGCGATTCGTCTGCGCTTCCCACCCCTGCGCAGCAGCTACTGACTGTGAAGTTCTCTCAATGGCGGCCTAAGCTCGTCTCTGACATGGACACTGACGACCAGAAAATATGGTTGGCGGCGCGAGGCAACGCGTGCCCGGGAATGGCCACCGGAAAGTTCGAGACTGCAGACAAAACCTCATACGCTCTCTTGCTCGTGCCGAAATCGAACACAGGTGCCGGGTACAAAATTATCGTCCTGGGTAAGGATGCTTCAGATGATTCCTACGCTTGGAGACTGGTTGACCATGCGGAGACGCCAGCAGACCTCGGGCTCGTCATCTCCAAAGTACCTCCCGGGAAATATTCGGACTGGGAGGGCAACAAGTCCATTCAGCTGAAATTGGACGGGCTTCAGGTTGAATGGATGGAGCAAGGCGCACTCGTTTATTACTGGTCAAGAGGGCAGTACCGCAGCATTCGAGTATCAGATTAGGTTGGCTCGGCGATTTGTCAGCGAGCAGTGCAAGTCAACGTCTCGTTTGGTCTTCATGCCGCTAGCGCCTGATAAGTCGCGTAATCGGGAACTGACCCACTACCCGCGAGGCTAGCGCGCGAAGCAGTCGGCGGCGTGATCGTTCACCATGCCGGTGGCCTGCATGAAAGCGTAGCAGATGGTGGTGCCGACGAAGCGAAAACCGCGCTTCTTCAGGTCTTTGCTCATCGCGTCCGATTCCGCGGTACGCGCCGGCAAGCGGTCCGTGCTGTTCCAGTGATTCTTGCGCGGCTTGCCGCCCACAAATTGCCAGATGTAGCGGTCGAACGAGCCGAATTCTTTTTGGACTTGCAGAAATAACTGAGCGTTGGAAATTGTCGACCCGATCTTCAGCCGGTTGCGCACAATTCCGGGGTTGGCCAATAGCTCGCGCACCTTGCGTTTGTCGTAACGCGCGATTTTCCTGGCATCGAAACGGTCGAACGCTTTGCGGTAGTTCTCGCGCTTGTTTAGGATCGTTTCCCAGCTCAATCCGGCCTGCGCGCCTTCCAGAATTAAAAATTCGAAAAGCACCCGATCGTCGTGGACCGGCCGGCCCCATTCGTTATCGTGATACTCGATCATGGCGGACTTCTGCGCCCACTTGCAGCGTTGCCGGGCTTTCGCGGTTTTGGTCATAGCCATCTCAGGGGCCCTGCTGCGTTGATTCCGCCGCTTTGGCCAGGCACGCCGCGCACAAGCAATCCGAAAATTGGGCACACAGCGCGGCCACCGTCTCGGGACTCAGCTTCACGCCGTCACACCAGCACCTACCGATGGATGCGCCGCAGGAGAATTTGGTTCCACAGCCGGCGCACGCCTTCGCGGCCGGCTCACCTGCAATCGAATTTCGATTCGGCAAGCCGGCGCTCATGCGGATTCACTTTTCGTGGGAACGCGCCTAGGCAGTGATGTGGCGCTGAATGACTTTCACGATCTGGTCTTTCGGTACCGCTCCAACCAGCTGGTCCGCTACCTGGCCGCCCTTGAATACCAGCAGCGTCGGAATTCCGCGAATGTTGAACTTGCCCGCGGCGTTGCTGTTCTCATCGACATTCAACTTCACCACTTTCAGCTTGCCCGCATTCTCGCGCGCGACTTCTTCCACCGTGGGTGAAAGCATGTGGCACGGGCGGCACCAGTCGGCCCAAAAATCCACCATGACCGGCTGGGTCTTGCTGGCTTCAATCACATCCGCTTCGAAACTCGCGTCGGTTACTGCCTGAACATTGTCTGCCATTTGGTTTCCTTGTGACGCCAGCCTGTTAAACCGTTGCCGAGCTCTTGCTCAGGTCGTTGGCGTTAGTGTTTAGATGTTACAGCAACCGTTGGGATTCGAGATCGCTTAGCTGCTTCATATAGTGTGACATACGCGGCCGCAGAAGCCTTCCAAGAAAAATCCTTGGCCATACCATTCCTTTGCAGCTGCTGCCAGACCTTGGGCTCACGAAACACCTGCAAAGCCTCGCGAACCGCTTGCAGCAACGACGGTCCGTCGTAATTTACGAACTTGAAGCCGGTGCCCTGATTCGTTTTGCGGTCGAATTCCTGAATCGTGTCGTCCAGGCCGCCCGTCGCGCGCACCACCGGCACGGTACCGTAGCGCAGGCTGTACATCTGGTTCAAGCCGCTGGGCTCGTAGCGCGAAGGCATTAGGAAAATATCGGAGCCCGCTTCGATCTTGTGCGCCAGTGCATTGTCATAGCCAATTTTGAGGCCCACGCGCGCCGGATATTTTTCGGCGAGGCCGCGGAAGAGGCGTTCGTATTCCGCCTGCCCGGTGCCCAGCACCACCAGCGACAGGTTTTCCTGCATCAATTCGGTGGCCACCTGGGCGATCAGATCAAAGCCTTTCTGGTCCGCAAAGCGCGAGACGATTCCGATCAGCGGCCGTTCCAGATGTTCCGCTTTATCCGTGGGCAGCTTGAAATACTGCAGCAAATCTTTCTTGCAGACTTTCTTCCCTTCCAGGTTCTGCGCCGAATAATGCTGCACGATCAGGCTATCTGTTTCCGGGCTCCATTGTGAATAATCCACGCCGTTGAGAATCCCGACCAGTCGCCCGGCGCGCTCGCGAATCACTCCATCCAGTGCGCTGCCGTATTCCGGCGTTTGAATCTCCAGCGCGTAGCGCCGGCTGACGGTAGAAAGATAATCCGCGAAAAGTATCCCGCCCTTCAGGAAATTCACCAGGCGGTAAAATTCCAGTTTATCCACCGTGAACAAAGATTCCGGCAGGCCGGTGGCTTTTAGGGCCGCGCGCGGAAACATGCCCTGGTAGGCCAGATTGTGAATCGTCAGCACGACCGGAAGGTTGCGCATCACCGGATCTTCAACATACTGCGTGCGCATCAGCAGCGGCACCAGCGCAGTTTGCCAGTCGTGGCAATGAATCACGTCGGGCAGCCAGACCCGTTTTACGAATTCGATCGCGGTGCGCGAAAATTCGGTGAAGCGCTCGGCGTTGTCGGGATAATCGATGCCCTTCTCGCCGTAAAGCTGCTCGCGATCGTAGAAGCCGCGGTCGACCACAAAGAAATACCGCACGCCGGCCACCGCTGCGCCTTCGGCGATCGCCGGAAAACGCAACTCGTCGCCCATGGTGATGGTGACGCTCGAAACCAGCGTGGACGCGATCTTGTTTCCGCGATAGCGCGGCAGCAACACCGCCACTTCGTGGCCCATCTCGGCCAGCGCTTTGGGCAGCGCCTGCACCACGTCCGCCAGCCCGCCGGTTTTCGAGTACGGCAAGCCTTCCGAGGATAAGAAGAGGATTTTCACGTTGCCTGATCGCGTTCGCGCCGCGGGAAAACGGTAACGGAACCGCTAGCCTCCGTCAAGCGTACCGCGGCATCCTCGTGCTGCGGCGGCGCGAATCGCGAGGCGGCAATTGTTTGCTATTGCCTGCATTGCTACACTCGCTCCATCCATGGCCAGGCAGCGGCTCGGGCAACATTTTCTCGGCGACATCGGGTGGCGCAAAAAAATCCTGAAGACCCTGCCGCTCGCGCCGGGCGAAACCTGGATAGAAATTGGCCCAGGCCATGGCGAATTGACCCAACTGCTGGCCGGTGACGGGCGCCGCGTCGTCGCCATCGAAGCCGACGGCAACCTGGCCGCCGGAATTCGCGCCGGGATCGAAAATGAGCCGGACGCCTGGCCCGGTGTTGAGATTATCTACAGTGACGTGCTGCAGGCCGACCTCGGCAAACTCGGCGGCGAACGTTTTCACGTCTACGGCAATCTGCCCTACTACATTACTTCGCCGATCTTGCACCATCTTTTTCAGTGGGCCGCGCAGATCGCCTCGATCCACATCGTGATTCAACTGGAAGTCGCCCAACGCATCGCCGCGCATCCCGGTGTTCGCGACTACGGATATTTATCGACGCTGTGCCAGTTCTACGCCAAACCGAAAATTTCGCTGCGCATTCCGCCGGGAGCGTTTCGTCCCCCGCCGCAAGTCGATTCGGCGCTGGTCGCGCTGACGCTGCCCGGCGATGGAGCGGCGCTGGCAATAAGCGACCCGCAGGAATTCCTGGAATTTGTGCAAAGGTGTTTCGACCAAAAGCGTAAAACGCTGCGGAATAATCTCCTCGAAATTTCCGATGACGCGCACATTCACCAAGCCCTCGCCGCCGCCGCGCTAAGGCCGGATGCCCGCGCCGAGCAGCTCTCGCTCGCGCAGTTCGCCGCGATATTTCAGCAACTCACCTAAAAGTCCGGGCGTCACCCTGAGGAGCAGCTAGCCCATGTCTTCGAGAATCGCCTGCAGCCGGTCCGGAAAATTCGTCATAATGCCGTCAACTTTCGCGGCAATCATGGCGCGCATGATTCCCGCATCATCGACCGTCCAGGTAGCCACCTGCAGATCCAGCCCGTGGGCCTTCTCCACCAATTCCGGCGTCACCAGCGAATGATGCGGGCAGAGTTGCCGCACCCCCAATTCGATGCCGGTTTTCGCATAATCCTGATTCGGCTCGTCGAAAAGCAAACCCATCATCGCCGCAGGGTCGACTTGCCGCAGCGCGGTCAAGGCCGATTCGTTGAACGAAATAATAATGCTGCGTTGCGCGCCCCCCGATTTTCGCAGCGCGCCGATCAGCGAATGATGCATGCCCCAGGCCGCTTCGTATTTCAGTTCGAGATAAAAAATCACGTCGTGCTTGGCGGCGAATTCGACGATTTCTTCCAGCGTGGGCACGCGCTGCCCCATGAACTCTCGGTCGAACCACAATCCTGCGTCGAGCTTGCGAATCTCCGCCAGCGTAAAATCTTTAACCAGCCCTTTCCCGTTGGTGGTGCGCTCCAAAGTCGGATCGTGAATCGCCACGAAGCGCGCGTCGCGCGTCAGGTGCAGATCGGTCTCGATGAAACCGGCGCCCAGCGCCACCGCGCGCTCGAACGCCGCCATGGTATTTTCCGGCGCGTGTCCGGAAGCGCCGCGATGCGCGATGACCCAGGGTTTCCTCATGAAGGTTCATCCTAACAAACAAAAACGAACGGCGTTACCGGCGGAACGGGCGCCGTTGTGGAAGTTACCACCCATGCAAACCGTTGCTCATTAGGGACAATGTGTCGGCTGAGCGGAAGCTTATTCGCCATGGACCGCCCGCCGGGGCGCGCAATCGGAAACCGCCTCCAATCTCAGCTCGGTTATTTCCAGTGTTTTCATGCACATATGCGCTTCGCGACTATTTCGATTTAGCGTCGCCTTTGGAAGGCTGATTGCCAAACCGTTTCGCTACTCTCAGGCAAGTGCCGCTCGTGGTCGGCCCCGTCCCCCGGTCCGCAAGCTGCCAGCGTAGTCCCAGTACTGCACGCCAGAAATTTTAGGTGAATGGGCGTTCTTTCGAATCGTGGGCCGGAGTTTCGGAATCTATGGCGAGTACGAGAACCACCTTGGGAACTGAAAGCGAAGTGTTGCACCCAAAAAATAGCGCCCCCGCCGGATTTAATTCCTCGCGCAATTTGCCCCAAGGCTTCATCGAATTCCTGTTGCCGCTGCACCGCGCGCTCACCGCCCATCAGCGGCAGCTGATCGCCAAGCGCGAATCAAACCTGGCCGCCGCCCACCAAGGCCAGCTGCCCAATTATCATCGCCCCTCGCCCGCGACCACCGAAGCGTGGCGCATCGAACTCCCCGCATGGTGCCAGGACCAGCGCAACCAGATGACCGGGCCGGCCGACGACGCCGAGCTGGTGGTCAAGATGCTCAATTCCGGCGCGCCCGGCGTGATGCTGGATCTGGAAGATTCCACCGCGAACACCTGGGAACACACCACCTTGGGCGTAACGAATATTTTGGGCGCGTTGCGCGGCGACCTGAGCTACGAAGATCGCAAGCGCAACCGCACGGTCACGATTCAACCGTCGAACGTGGTGATTTCCATTCGGCCGCGCGGTCTGCATCTGCACCAGATGGGCGTGCTGAACGGCGAGCGGCTGCCGGCTTCTTTATTCGACGTCGCGCTGATCGCGTTTCAAGTCGACCCGCAAAAATTGAAGCATCCGTTGACGTTTTATATCCCGAAATCCGAATCCGCCGACGAAGCGATTTGGTGGCGCGATCTGTTCCGGGCGATTTCGCGCGCCCGAGGCTGGGCGCCCGATTACATCCGTTGCATGGCCCTGGTCGAATCGCACCCCGCCGCGTACGAAATGGAAGAGTTCGCCTACAACCTGCGCGGCCACCTCATGGCCCTGAACCTGGGCCGCTGGGACTACATGGCCAGCCTGATCCATTTCAACTTGCACGATCCGAACTGGGTGCTGCCCGATCGCAATACGATTCCGCACGACGTCGCGTTTTTTCAAAACCTGCGCACCTTGCTCCCGGACATTTGCCACAAGCATGGACTGCTGGCTATCGGCGGCATGACCGCGCTGTATCCCAGCCGCGATAATCCGGAGCTGAATGCTCGCGCGCTGGCGGCGCTCGAAGTCGACAAGAGAAACGAAGCCATTTCGCTGATGGATGGCGCCTGGACCGGCCATCCCGACCAAAACGAAATCGCGGTGAAGCAGTTCCCGGTTCCAAACCAGTTGAACGCGCGCCCCTCCAATCATAATCCGCATCCCGATCTGCGCCCGGTTCCGGCAGGAGTCGGCAAGAGAACGCTCGCCGGCACGCGTGCCGCCGTGCGCACCGTAATTCGCTATCGCCAAGGCGTGCTCGCTGGCCGTGGCGCCAGCCTGCTCGATGGCTACATGGAAGACTTAGCCACCGACCGCATCTACCGGCTGATGATCGCCCAACGCATGCGCCATCGCGACGCGGTTGAAATTCTGGACGAGAACGGCGCGGCCGTGTTACACACTCCGGAACTCGTAAGCAGAATTTTCAACGAAGAACTGAAACGCATTCTCGGCGAGCTTCCGGCCGATGCGCCGCCGGAATCAGTCGAGCGTTTCACCCAGGCCAGAATTTTGAGCGAACGGATGATCGTCGAAAACCAGTTCAATCCGTCGTAGTCCGACGGCCGGACGAATTTTTTCTCAGAGTGGCACGGCACCGTGGGGTACTTGGGAATGGCACCAAAAGGCAGCAGTGTAATTCAGGCGATGTTGAAGCGCCTGGCTGAAGAAGAAGTGCAGCAGAAGCGGAACGAGGCAAAGATGTCGGTCGACGCAGCAGGGCGGCCCAAGGCAAGGACCGCCGTAGCCTGAGGGTGTTTCGACGGCAGCAGCCCTCGCGTTGTTCCGGCTGGAAATCGGGAAACGGTTCATTCGCCCCGCAGGGAGGAATGAACGCCAAACCCGAAAATATTCCAGTCGAGTACACGCGAGCTTGGGGGCTTTTATGGCGCTGTTCGTTTTGGTCGTGGTGGGGCTGGTGATCGCGCAAACCTGGTTCGACTGGCGCGACGCCAAGCGAAACTGGGTAATACCGGAATGGGCCAAGGGGATGGCGCTCGCGGGGGCGATCGCCGCCTCGCTGACCGCCGCTGCCTCGTATGCCTCGTCGTGGATGGTAGATAACGCCGCGCGTCCCATCAGCGTGTTCAACGCGCGCCTGTTCTGGCCGGAGCTGGGCTTCCTGCTTTGCGGCATGGCCGTCATCGTCGTCGCCGTCCGCAAGAAACGCCTGCGCCTGATGCTGATCCTCACCGCCGTCCTCACCGCCGCGTTCTGGATCGGCATGACCATGTCGTAGACACACGTTACGCCTCCGGACTTCCGGGTCCGGACTTTTGGCTTGGATATAGCGTGAACGCCAACCAAATTCCGAGATTTCCTGCGGCGCTCAAAAGGTTGGGAGGAAAATTCTCAGTTTGAGCGGCCACGTCGCGTTCCTCAATTCCAAAATCCAGTGCGATTCTGTCAACCCCGGTGAAAGCGATGAGTCGAGAGAGCTCCTCGTGGTTTTTTTTGAGAAACCGAACCGCGTCTTGGATTTGCGTTTGGAGTTACGAGAATTCTGCGTCGCTCACAACGACGTGAAATCCTGAATTGTCAGGAACCTGGCCGCTTGGCTGGGAATTTGGGTATTGGGGATGGCCTCGCCGCGCTACGACAATCGGCTTCAACTTCGATTTGGACAAGAACTCATCGACGGCAAAGTCAGTGCCTCTTGCCCGCAGTACGCACGACATTTATCCCTCCTCGTCACCGGAATGCGGGATATTCTAGCCCAATTCTGAGAACGTCCCTGAACCTGACAGCGGCGAATCACATCAAATTCCCCAGAGAGGTCGATAACGATGCACCACATTCGTCAGGAAAATTTGCCTTTCGTTGGGAGTTCCTTCGAATTCGTCGGAGCTGATCATGCTGACACCAGCGTTTCTGTATTTCTTTATCAGGGAAAACCGGGCTCGGGTCCGGGCCCACACCGGCACCCCTATGACGAAATCCAGTTCATCCGCGAAGGCCGCGGGATCTGGACCGTCAATGGAAAAACTTTCGAAGGCGGCGCGGGAGACATCTTCGTCATCAAGGCCGGCGAGATCCACAGCTTCAAAGTGACCGGCGATTCGCCGCTCATACAGCTGGATGTCCACGTCAGTCCCCGCTTCATTCAGGAGAACCTGTAAGCGTTCGCTGGGGAGCCCAGCCGCACACAAGGAGCGAGCCAAGTGGGAGCTACAGAAAACAAACAGCTGATGCAGCATATTTTTGCAGAAATGGCGCAAGGCAACTCCGAGCCCTTGGTTGCCAGCATGGCAGACGATTTCAGCTGGACGGTTAGCGGTACGACCAAGTGGTCCAAAAAATACGAGGGGAAGCGCACCGTCCTGACGGAGTTGTTCGGTCCACTGCGCGCCAGGATCGCCGGACGAATCCGAACTACGGCGCATCGGTTCATTGCCGAGGGAGATTTGGTCGTAGTCGAGGCGCGGGGAAACAACCTGACCAAGAGCGGGATGTCTTACAACAACAGTTATTGTTTCGTTTTTCGCCTCGAAGACAACCGCCTGAAAGAAGTTACGGAGTACCTGGACACGACGCTGGTCTCGACCGCGCTGGATGAACCGGAGAGCTGACCCGGGAAATCCCGGCCGAATCGACGCCGTTTTTCTTGAACCACCTCAGAGTTCCCTGTTGGCCCGATCCCGACACCGCCGAAAATCCCCTGCCCACCGTCATTCGCCGGTAAGAACCCGCCATTCGCCGAAAACCCCGCGACGCCTTCCCTGCCAGCCTCTAATCTCGCCTGGTGAACGGGAACTCAAAACCGGCGGGGGACATCACAATGAAGAGCGAACAAGGAAGCACCTCGATAATCGAAACCACCTCCAGCATGGGATTCCCGGTCGCTTCCGCGACACTGCTCATCCTCTTCGGCATCGTCTTTCAAGTCGTGGAGCTGACCTGCCGCAATCTCCACCTTGGCAACTTGTGGCTATTGTCCGTGCTGGCTTCGGATATTTGGAATATTCTCTCTGTGCATTTTAATGTTCCGGCGATCGGCGATGTGCTGCTCTACTGGCCGCTGGTGATGATCTGCATGGGTCTGGCGATCTTGCTGGCGGTCCGCGAAAACCGGCCGTCGCGCGCATCGAAGGATAACTAAATGGCTCCCAACCGCTCATTCAGCTGGACGCTACTGCTCGGCGCTCTGATTCTGGGCGCGGGCGTCGTCCTGCTGCTCGACCAACAAGGCATTCTCTCCGCCGACCGCGTGTTCAATTATTTCTGGCCGGCCGTGCTTATCGCCGCTGGCATCGTGACGCTGGTGGGCTGTCGCGGCAGAGGCGGGCGCGCGCTGTGGGGCTTCATCATGCTGGGCTGGGGAATTCTGCTGCTGCTCAGCAACCTCGGCATCGGCCATTTCCGATTTGAGAGCGTCTGGCCGCTGGCTGTGATCGGCATCGGCATCGCCATGATCTACCAGGCGATGAGTGGACGCGGCACCTGCGCCGATGGAAGCAACAAGCCTCAATGGATGGACTACGTCAATCCTTGGAGCCGCTCGGGCAACGAAGACACTCAACTAAACCATGTGGCCATCTTCGGCGGCTTCAACAAGCGCGTTACCACCCAAAATTTTCGCGGCGGCAAATTGATCGCGCTCTGCGGCGGATATCAGATCGACCTGCGCAAAGCGGACATCCTGCCCGGCGAAACCGCGGTGATCGAAGCGGTGGCGTTGATGGGCGGCGGCGAAATCAAAGTTCCGGAAAACTGGCTGGTCTCGATGGACGGCGTCGGCATTTTCGGCGGCTACTCCGACGAATCGCGCCAGCTTCCCCCGGGAGATGCGGCTCAACAAAAGAAATTGGTAGTTAAAGGCGTCGCTATTCTCGGCGGCGTGGTCGTGAAGAACTAGCCGCCCATGCATCCGATTTTTTCTCAACTTCGGCGACTGGCGCTGTACCTGGTGGTTTGGCTCTTTATCGGCCTGCTGCTCACCTACCTGCTGACCGTTTCGCATGACATCAGCGTTCGTGACGCGCTGGTCCTGGCCTTGCCGCTTTGCTTTTTCTATTCCTTCATCTGTCTTTCCGCCTGGTATTCCTGCCGCGGCCGGCTGCCCGATAAATTTACGATGGGACGCTTGCTAGCCACACACATCACCACGGGATTTTTTGCGGCGATCCTCTGGGCGTTCGCGGCTGCGGGATTGGCCCACGGATTGTCCAAGACGGCTATGTTCGCGGGCCTGAGCCATCGCTTCCGCCCCGAAATTCCGCTGATTTTCTGCACCGGCGTGCTGCTGTATCTGCTTTCGGTGGCGTTCTACTACATTGTGATTTCGTTTGAGGCCTCCCGCGACGCCGAGGCCCGGGTAATGAAAGCCAGCGTCCTGGCCCGCGACGCCGAATTAAAAGCGCTGAAAGCGCAGGTCAATCCGCATTTCCTTTTCAACAGCTTAAACTCCATCAGCGCGCTGACCAGTTCGGACCCCGCCAAAGCCCGCGAAATGTGTATCCTGCTGGGCGATTTCCTGCGCCGCACTTTGGGCTTGGGCGAAAAAGCCGCGATCCCGTTGGACGAAGAGCTTTCGCTGATCCGCGCTTTCCTCGCCGTGGAAAAAGTCCGCTTCGGCGCGCGCATCCAGATGGAAGAAGATATCGACCAGGACGCGCTCACCGTTCCAGTGCCGCCGCTGTTGCTGCAACCGCTGGTGGAAAACGCGGTGGTGCACGGCATCGCCAATCTGGTCGAAGGCGGCTACATTCGCCTGGGAATTCACACCCGCGATGGAATCGTCTCGATCGACCTCGCCAACAGCTTTGATCCCGACGCGCCGGCTAAGCGTCGCAGCGGCGTCGGCCTGGCCAACGTCCGCCAGCGGCTGCAAACTCGGTACGGAAATCTGGCCAGCTTCGCGGTAAAAACCGAAGGCGATTGCTTCCGTGTGGCCTTGACGCTGCCCGCGGAAGTCGAGGTGCAACCGGCGTGACCATGAACATGACCAGCGAAACCCAAAAGAAAATCCGCGCCGTCCTGGTGGACGACGAGCAACTCGCGCGGCAGGTGCTGCGCGAATTCGTTACGGCCCACGCCGATATGGAAATTGTCGCGGAGTGCAGTAACGGCTTCGAAGCGGTGAAGGCCGTCACCGAACAAAAACCGGATCTGATTTTTCTCGACGTGCAGATGCCGAAGCTCGACGGCTTCGAAGTTCTCGAACTGATCGGCCGCGAAACCGCCGTGGTTTTTGTCACCGCTTATGACAATTACGCCATCAAAGCGTTCGAAGTCCACGCCGTCGACTACTTGCTGAAGCCTTTCAGCGCCGACCGCTTCGACGCCGCGCTCACCCGCGCCAAGCAGCGCCTTTCCGGCGCGGCCACCCAAAAAACTCCGGCGGCCGCGGACCTTGCCGCCAGCGCCCGCCCGCCCGCGCAGTATCTCGACCGCATCGCGGTGCGCGAAGGCTCCCAGGTCTCGATCATCCCGGTCGCGAAACTCGATTACGCCGAAGCCCAGGACGATTACGTCGCCCTCGCCAGCGCCGGAAAAAAACACTTGAAGCAGCAAACCATTTCCAATCTCGAAACGTCGCTCGACCCCGCGCGCTTCATGCGCATCCACCGCTCCTACATTGTCAATCTCGAGCGTGTCGCCAAAGTCGAACCCTACGGCAAAGACACCCACGTCGCCGTCCTCAGCACCGGCGTCCAAATCCCAGTCAGCCGCGCCGGCTACGCCCGCCTCAAGACCTTCCTCGACCGTTAATATACCGCGCCAGGATTGAATCACCCCGCGCGTGCTAAACTGGCCCGAGATCGTTCGGGATGAAGCGCGTGAAGCTTATTTATTTTCGCTACTTTTTGTTTCCGTCACGTACGCGGGGTTAAGCGTCCCCAGTCGCGTCGCGACCGGGAGTAGTGTCGGATAAAACTGCACGAAGGTCGTGTCCGCTGCGCCATGAGCCTGATGGCAGGAGTAACATTCCGCCGTGTACGGAATCTGTTTAGCCGGCGCGTCGCCCTGCATCGCGAAGAAAGCCCAGCCGCCTTTAAAACGCGCCGTGTCCTTCACGTGGGCCTCGAGACCCATGACCTGGCCGGTTTGGAACAATCCCTGCCGGTTAATCGAGCCTTTCGATTTCGCCACGCGGTTCTCCAGCACCAACATGGTCTGGTCGGGCCACACGCCCGTGCGCTTGAACGCGGCGTAAGCGGCCGGCGGCGCAAATACATTGTCGAACTCGTGGGCGTCGGCCATCGCCGCGCCATCGCTGTAACTCATGTCCACGCCCGAGCTCAGGAAAACCCACTCGCGATACGCGGCTGGCGGGATCAACCGTCCGTCCGCGTCGTACTTCGGCGCGTCCGAGTTCCCCACCGCGACGGCGACCGCGCCAAGAATAAGAGTCGCGGCCGTGGCGGCGAGAACGGCGAGCAGGCTAGGCCAGAGACGCATTCTGAGGCTCCTGTGAAATGCGATTGGCGACGAAGCGTCAGGCATTCCTCTGCGCAAATATACAAGACCACTGAGCGATGGCAGAAAGGTTTCTAGATTTGATTTGACGATGGCGGACTAAAAATCGCCATCGTTACAAATGCCACCGCGCGGCGGGACATTTTTCGTTTCTACTGTCCGCAGTGCGGCGTACCGGGAGTTGCACCCAAACTGTGATAAAACCGGACGTATAGGCCAGCGCGGAAGGGATAAAATGTTGCTCACCACCGATCCATTTTCGATTCTCACCGTCGTGGTCGCCCCGGCCGTGCTCACCAATGCCTCGTCGGTTTTGGCCCTGGGTACCAACAATCGCCTGGCGCGCGTGGCCGACCGTGTGCACGTCGCGACCTCGCAACTGGCCCAGCTCGACCCGGGCTCCAGGGACTATCAGTTTTACGCCGCCCAACTCCCCGACCTGCAAACGCGCGCGCAACTATTGCTGGGAGCGCTGCGCTGCTTTTACTGGGGTCTCGGCCTGTTCGCCAGTTCGGCGATCATCTCGATCGCCGGTTCCATCGTGGTGTACTACGGCCGGCCTGCCGCCTTCGTCATCGCCGCCGGAATCGGCGTGGTCTGCGGCGCATCCGCGGTCATCGCCATGGTCTGCGGCTCGGTTTTTATGATTCGCGAAACGCAGCTCGCCGTCAAAGGCCTGGTCTACGCCACAAAATCCCACGCCAACCAGTGACGACATGCGGCCGCCCGCCCGGCGATTCTATTCGTAACGCAGCGCCACAATCGGATCGACGCGCATCGCGCGCCGTGCCGGGATGTAGCAGGCCAGCAGGGCCACTACGAAAAGCAGCGCGGCCACGGCGGCATAGGTGATTGGGTCGTGCGCGGTCACTCCGAACAGCAGGTTGGTCATCAATCGCGTCAAGGCAAACGCGCCTGCCACTCCAATCATGACGCCCACCAGCGCCATCTGTGCGCCCTGCCTCAGGATCATTTGCAGCACGTCGCCGCGCTGCGCGCCGAGGGCCAGGCGAATTCCAATTTCGCGCTGGCGCTGCGCCACGGTGTACGAAATCACGCCGTAAATTCCCACAATCCCGAGCGCGAGCGCCATCGCGCCCGCGATTCCCAGCATCACCAGCGTAAACGAAGTCCGCGCCAGCGATTTCTCGTACACCTCCTGCATCGTGCGCACCGACGCGATGGGCAAATTGGAATTCACCGACCACACCGCCAGCCGCACTTCGTTGAGCAGCGCCTGGGTGCCCGCGCGGTCGCTGCGAATCTCGAACGTCATGGTTCGTATCGCGCCCACCGGACTAGGACCAAAAATATTCGCCGCATACGGCGGCCAGTACACCGCTTCTGGCGCCGGCTCCTGCACGCCTTTCTCGCGGACGTCCTGCACCACTCCGACGACTTCGTGCCACGGCTGGCTTTCATATTTGCGCACGCGCTTTCCGATCGCCGCCGCAGGCTCGCCCCACATCTCCCGCGCCAGGTTCTCGGAGATCATCACCACCGGGCGCTGCCCGTAGATGTCGTCCCAGCTGATGTCGCGCCCGGCGACCATGCGCGTTCCCGCCGTCTGCAGAAATCCCGGCGATCCATATTTGAAAAACCGCATCGGCACGGATTCGGTGTCGGCATAGTTCTTGTCCTCGGCGTAAATCCCGTCCCAGCCGGATTCGAATCCTTCCATCGGCATGGCGCTGACGAATGCCGCGGACTTTACGCCGGGAATCGCCGCCAGCTTATCGAGGATTGCGTTTTGCGTGCGCGTAACCATTTCCGGCTGCGTGATCAGCGTTTCCGGGATGTTGATGCGCATTAGCTGCAAATGCGCCGCATCCGTAAAGCCAGGTTCGACCGTGCGCAAAGCGTGGAACGTACGAATCATCAAACCCGCGCTGACCAGCAGCACCAGCGCCATCGCCACCTGCCCGACGACCAACAGATTGCGCGCGCGATGGCGTTCTTTGCTCACACTGGCGTTGCGTCCCGCACTGCGCAATTCGAGCGACGTCTTCGGCCCGGCATATTTCAGCGCCGGAATCAGGCCGAACAGCAAACCCGAAATCACCGAAAGAATAAGTGTGAATACCAGCGTTCGCGAATCCAGCGAAATTTCCTGCAAGCGCGGCAGATTCGCCGGGCCAATCGCCACCAGAAAACGCACGCCGGCCCACGCCAGCACCGCCCCGACCGCGCCTCCGAGCAATCCCAGCATCGTACTTTCGACCAGCAGCCCGCGCACGATTCGTCCCCACCCGGCGCCCAGTGCCGCGCGAACCGCCAGCTCCTGCTGCCGCGCTTCCACTCGCACCAACAGCAAGTTCGTCACATTCGCGCAGGCGATCAGCAGCACCAGGCCCAGCGTGCCCATCACCACCCACAGCACGTCGCTGACGTTGCCGACCACCTCCTGCTTCAACGGACGCAGCAGCGGCGTAATCTGCCAGCGGTCATACCAGTGCGGATCGCTGCCTGGCCCGTTCGACCAGGACTCCATCCAGATCGGCAGCATGCGCGTCAGGTCCGCGTTGGCTTGCGCGATCGTCACTCCCGGCTTCAGCCGCGCAATTCCGTGCAATCCAAACCCGGCCAGAATCAACTTCGAGCGATCGAACGCCAGCGGCGCGATCACGTCGAAATCTTCATTCCCGACTCGGAATCCCGGCGGCATCACCCCGACGATTTCGCGCGAGTGCGCATCGATCATCAAATTCCGGCCGATCACCGAGCGGTCGGCTCCGAAATGGCGGCGCCAGTATCCATCGCTCAAAATCACGCGCTCCGGACCGTGCGGATCCTGATCTTCCGCCGTAAACCATCGCCCCACTTCTGGAGCAACGGCCAGCTCTTGCAGCAGGCCGTCGCTCACGCCGACGCCGCGCACCTGCTCCGGTTCCGCCAGGCCGGTGACGTTGGCCACGCCGCTATCCCACACGCCCATCGCCTGAAACGCCCGGTTGTGCTCGGCGTAGGTGAAATACATCGAGGCCGAGAGCAACAATCCGTTTTCAAAGTCCGCGAGTCCCGCCGCGCCCGGCGCGAGCTGGTGCAGCGACACCAGCTGTTCGGAGTGCGGATAGTTGAGCGGCTTCAGCAACACGGTGTTCACTACGGTGAACACGGCCGCGTTCGCGCCGATTCCGATCGCGATCGTCAGCAGGCCTACCACGGTAAACACTGGATTGTGCAGCAGCGTGCGCCATCCGTGGCGGATGTCCGCGAAAAAATCTTCGACCGACGCCCAACGCCACACGTCGCGCCCATCCTCTTCCGTCAACGCGGGATTCCCAAACTCACGTCGCGCCGCATGATTCGCATCCGCCCGAGACATGCCGCCGGCCACCAGTTCCTCGACCTTCTCGTCGAGATGCGCCTGAATTTCTTCGGAGAGCGCGTCGTATTGGCCGCGGCGCGAAAACAATTGTTTCAGCCAGCTCATGCTTTCTCCGGTGCTAACACCTGCGTAATTCCCTGCAGCATTCGTTCGAAGCTCGAGACTTCGCGTTCCAGCCGCTTCGCCCCAGCCGCCGTCAATTTGTAGATGCGCACCCGCCGGTTCGTCGCCGAAATCCCCCACTTGGCTTCCACCAGCTCTTCCTTCAGCAACCGCTGCAACGCCGGATACAGCGATCCCTCTTCAATCTGCAGCAAATCGTTCGACGTGCGCTTGATATGCTGCACCAGCGCATACCCGTGCAGCGGCTGCCGCTTCAAGGTCCGCAGGACCATCATCTCCAGCGCCCCCGGAAACAAATCGCGTTGTGCTGTGTTTTTCATACGAAGCAATTCCTCACTCACCGGCAAAGGCTCTGTACCTCAAGGCCTAGAGTAAAATAGTATCAAGCGACGCTCGCCGTCAAGCGAAATTACAGATGCTTGGCGAAATGGCGTGAGGCCGGTGCCGCCGTCAGACCCCGCAAAAAGTACTCCCAGAAGCTACTATTAGCTGATTGGCCGGGGCTGCCAGCATAGTCCTAGTACCACCTCCTGATCTCGATATATTCAGTGTAGGAGATTCCCGTTATGGAACGCCTACCTGGACCATTTTGGAACAGTCCGCCGGTCCGTTTTCAAGCACGAACCCTCGGCACGATCGTCAGTGTGGCTTTGCTCCTCGCCTTGCTTGGCGGAGTGTGGGGTTGCAACGGCGGGTTCGAAGGCGCTAAACCACAGCCTCCACTGATTATTTCGCAACCGGTCAGCGTGACGGTGACCGCCGGACAGACCGCAACATTTAATGTGACCGCGACCGGAACAGGACCACTGACCTACCAATGGTACGTGAACGGAGTGGCCATTCCGGGCGCGACGTCCAGCACTTATACGACGGCGCCCACCACGGCGTCCCAAAACGGTTCGGTTTACACCGTGATCGTATCGAATCCATTCGGCAGCGTAACCAGCAGCCCGGCGACGCTAACCGTACAAGTCATACCTCCAGTCGCGGGCAGCTTGGTGCCCAGCAACGCCACTCCTCCGTATAACTCTCCCGTGATGTTGATTCCGACATTCTCTGGAGGCACGGCGGTGATCGGTTCGATGGGCGTGGGAAGTTCGGACATTACGGCCTCCGCGACCAGCGGCGGCTCGTATCCGACTCCCGCTTTGACTTCCTCCAAGACCTACACGTTGACGGTGACCAGCCCGCAAGGAACGGTGGTCTCAACCACCTGCGTGGTTACGCCTACACCGGTAACGATTACTCCGATCACACCGGCGAATCAGACCACCGCGCCCGGCCAGTTGACGTTCAACGCCACGGCCAGCGGCGGCCTAACGAATAATTTGACCTGGACCGCGTCCGCCGGAACCTTCAACGGGAACGTCTGGACTTCGCCCACCACGCCCGGGACGTACACCATAACCGCGACTAGCGGGGACGAGCCGTCGGTGTCCGTGACCACCACCAGCACGATCAGCGGCCCTTCGATCACCACGCAACCCGTTAGCCAGCACGTTTGCACCGGATCGAACCTGGTGTTGAGCGTGACCGCCTCCTATGCGTCCAGCTACCAGTGGAATTTCAACGGCACACCGATTCCGGGAGCGACCAGCTCGACCTACACTGTTCCAGCGGCAGCCACTTCCAACGCCGGAAATTACACCGTGACCGTGACCAACGGCGCGGCCAGCGTAACCTCGGCTGTGGCCGACATCGCCGTGGGCTCGCAAATCACCTCGAACCCGGCGAGCGTGACGATTCTTGCGACGCAAATCGCTACATTTTCAGTAGCGGCGCAGGGATTGACCCCGTTTACGTATCAGTGGTTCCAAATTCCTGCAGGCAGCACCACCGGAACTGCAATTCCTGGCGCGACGGCAGACACCTACTCCACGCCACCGGTGGACGCCACTTACAACGGCGCGCAATACTACGCGACCGTCACCGATTCCTGTGGGACCACTCCGCTGACCAGCACCTCGGCCACTCTGACCGTCAACACTGGAAACGCTTCACCAACCATCATCACTCAGCCAACCGGCGCTGGTGTCGCGCCGGGAGGAACCACCACGTTTAGTGTGGTGGCTTCCGGAACTCCGACGCTCACCTATCAGTGGTATGTGATTCCAGCGGGACAAACGACGGGTGTCGCGGTATCGGGAGCGACGTCCGCCAGCTACACCGTTCCAGGTTCTGCAACCACCGTCGGCAACGACCAGGATCAGTATTACGTCGTCGTCACCAATGCTTATGGACAAGCTGTTTCCCAGCCGGCCACGCTGGCGGTCGGCAGCGGAATTCAAATCACGCAGCAGCCGGCCACGCAATATGTCGATGTGGGAGCATCCGCGACGTATCAAGTCACGGCCGTTTCCAATCTTCCGCTGACTTATCAGTGGTACGAAGCCGCGCCAGGCAGTTCCACATTTACGGCTATACCGGGTGCGACCGGTTCGACCTACACCCAGGCTGATGCCCAAGCCACTGATTCCGGTTCCGTTCTGTATGTGGTGGTAAGCAACGGCGTCACCACTTCCGTGACCAGCGTTTCGGCCGGCCTGTTCGTCGGCCCACTGCAGGGCATTCCGAATCTTTGCGATTCCAACTGGTCTCCGCTCGGCGATGCAGTCGCGGAATCGGGCTGCAGTTTCCAATTAACGGCGGCCACCAACAACCAGATCGGCGTACTGGTCTGGCCGAACCTTATTTCCACCGGCGACATCCAGCTCAGCTTTACGATGACGCTCAGCAATCCAAGCGTCGTTCCGGCCGACGGTTTCACCGTGGTTTTCGGCGATCCCTCGTTGGGCGCAACCACCACTAGCGAAGGTTTGCCCGGCATGGGCCTGGGAGCAGAAGGCATTCCCGGCACCGTGTTCGGCTTCGACACTTATCACAATGCCGGCGACCCGCCGGTTCCCTATGTCGGCGTAGGCCGCGGCGAAACCGCGCTATTCGAAAAGCCGTGGTTCGGCGTAAACACCAGCATCCCGGTGCTGGTCGCGGACGGCATGTCGATCACCCACAGCTACACCGTATCGATCGAGCAGGGGCAAATGATCATAACGCTGGACGGCGTGCAGGTGATGTCGGGAGCCGTAAACGTTCCGCCCGTGGCTTATTTCTACATCACGGCTTCCACCGGCGGCTCTTACGAGCAAGCGGTGATCAGCAATGTGTCCGCCATGGTTTCGGTACCTACGAATTAACCGGTGCCCGGCGGGAATTGAGGAGAATTGCAATGCGATCGTTCTTGTTGGCGACAATTTTCTTATTCGCCGGTTGCACCGCGGCCATGGCGCAGGACGCATTCAAAGGCGACGCCGCTGCGTCGTACACCTGGGTGCACGCGAACGCTGGCCCTGGCCAGTGCGGATGCTTCGGCGCCAATGGTGGAGGAATATCGGGCTCGTGGAATTTTCATGGCCGCTGGTCCCTGGTCGCGGACATCAGCGCCCAGACGGCGACCGGCGCTCCCACCGCGGGAAGCTCGTTGACTCTGGTTTCGTATCTCGCCGGGGCCCGTTACAAATTTTCGCAACCGTGGTTCGAAGGAAAACACAAACCCGAGCCGTTCGCGCAAGTTTTACTTGGCGCCGCGCACGCCGGCGGCGGAGTGGCGGGAGTAGACGACGGGGCTTATAAATTTGCCACGCGTATTGGAGGCGGAATCGACGTGCCCCTGAATTCCCGTTTCGCGTTGCGCGTCGTTCAGCTCGATTATTATCTGACCACCTTTGCCAACTCCACCAACGACCACCAAAACAATTTGTTAGTCGGCGCCGGCATCGTATTTCACTGGTCCCGCTAAAATTATTCCCAGACCAGCACTTGCGCTACGCTGGCGCATCCGGGTGCGCAAGAATCATCCAAACCACCAGTACCCGCTTCATTTTGAGACGTTTCCGAGTCCTAGAACTTCCACTACTTCGGTTTACCCGCTGTTAACCACGTGTATATTGCGGCCTGCCCTGCTTTCATAGTAGTGTCGCCCCCATGCCCCGCCCTACTTCGCGAAGGTCTGCTCGCTCTCGCGCTAAGGGCATGCAAAGGAGAGGCAGGAAAATGGCATCCCCGGCGGACGCAAAACTACCCAACACAGCTGGTAAAGAGAACGCGGAAGGCGCGAATGTCGACAAGATCCGCGACATTTTATTCGGCTCGCAGATGCGCGATTACGAGAAACGCTTCATGCGCCTGGAAGACACCGTAACCAAGGCGATCGAGACCCTGCGCGAAGACATGACCAAGCGCTTCGATACGCTCAGCAGCTACATGAAGGAAGAGGCCGACTCCCTGAGCCAGCGCGTGAAGGCCGAAAAGGCCGAGCGCAGCGAAAGCCACAAGGAAATCGCGCGCGAAATGAAGGACGGCGCCAAGGTCATCGAGAAAAAACTGGGGCAGCTCGAAGAGCAGATGTCCGACGGCCACAGCGAACTGCGCAGCAAAATGCTCGAATACTCCAAGGCCACTTCGGCGGAAATCGATAAGCTGCGCCGCGACACCACCGCCGCGCTGAATCGCGAAGTGGACGTGCTGCGCGACGAAAAGACCGACCGCGCCGGGCTCGCCGACCTGTTCAACGAATTCTCCCTGCGCTTGAAGAATAAATTCGAGCTGCCGGAAGAATAGTTGCATTGATGTCGATTTTGCTTCGACCGGGCGGGCTTTCAACAAAGCGCCCGCTGTAGCACTTTCTTCCTCCCTATGGCCGAGCAAGCGCAACGCCGCGCCCCGATGGCGCTGGCCCAGGAAAAATCGACGGACAACAACCACGCCTACGAAGAATTGCGCCACCTGATCGTCGCCCCGGAAACCGAAGGCCTGGCGGCGGTGGAGGAGCGGCTCGACAACCTCGAAAAACGCACCTGTGACGTCAGCGAGGTGGTCGCCGAAGCGATCGAGATGCGCCGCGCCACCGGCGATCAGGCGCTGGCCGATGCCCTCGCTCCCACCATTCAAGAAACGCTGCGCGAATCGGTGCGCCGCGATCCGCATGTCCTGGCCGACGCGCTGTTCCCGGTCATGGGCCCCGCGATTCGCAAATCGATCACCGAAACTTTGCGCGGCATGCTCGAATCCTTCAACGAGGCCCTGGACAATAGTTTTTCTGCCCGCGGCCTGAAGTGGCGCGTGGAAGCAATGCGCACCGGCAAGCCCTTCGCCGAAATCGTAATGATGCACAGCCTGCTGTATCGCGTGGAACAGGTTTTTCTGATTCATCGCGAAACCGGCTTGGTCTTGAACCATCTGGTGGCGCCTACCGTCGCCGCCCAGGCGCAGGATCCGGATTTGGTCGCCGGCATGCTCTCCGCCATTCAGCAATTCGTCCGCGATTCCTTCAAATCCAAAGATAGCGAATCGCTGGCCAGTTTGAATATTGGCGACCTGCAGGTCTGGGTGGAAGAAAGTCCCAACGCGATTCTCGCCGCCGTCGTTCGCGGTCACGCGCCAGCCGATTTTCGTCAGGCCATGAACGAGGTCCTCGAAGACATCCAGCGCTATTTCAGTTCGGCCCTCGCGAATTTCAAAGGCGATGCCGGCCCGTTCCGCGCCGCGGATGAGCGCCTGTCCAAGCTGCTTGAAACCCGTTACAAGGAAGCGCCGGAAGAAAATAAAAAACCGCGGGCGCTGCTGATCGCCGCGGGTATCGCCGGAGCGCTGCTGCTCGGTTGGGTTCTCTACGTTTCCTACGCGTCCTGGCAATGGTCGCGATTCTTGGCGGATTTGCACAAACAGCCGGGCATCGTGGTCGTTTCCACCGCCACCCATGGCCGTAGTCTCCATGTGGAAGGATTCCGCGATCCCTTGGCCGCCGATCCCAAGGCGCTGGTCTCGCAAGCCGGCCTCGATCCGGAAAAAGCGGATCTGCAGCTCGCTCCGTATTATTCGCTGGACGACGCCATGGTCACCAAGCGTGCCGAAAAAATCCTGCATCCTCCACCGACCGTGAGGCTCTCGACCAAGGGTGGCGAACTCGTTGCCGAAGGTTCCGCGCCGCAACAATGGATTGCGAACCTGGAAGAGCGCACGCCGTTGATCGCCGGCGTGACCGGACTCGATGAATCGCACCTGGTGAATTCGAATCTGCAGCAGCTGTTTAACCTGAAAAGTTCGTTGGAGTCCGTGGTTCTCCTGTTCCCGCTGGGTCGCGCTGAATTGGAACCCGATCAAGACAAAAAAATCGCCGAAATCGAAACCCGCCTGCGCGAGCTGCAATCGCAGGCCGATACTTTTCATCAGTCGGTCAACGTCGCGCTGGTGGGCCACAGCGACAGCACCGGCATCGAAGGCACCAACCTCGTCCTCAGCCAGCAGCGCGCCGAACAGATTCGCCGCCTGCTGCTGCGCAACGGCATCCGGCGCGAAACGCTGCGCCCCACCGGAGTGGGCACCACCCAGCCGCTGCGCAGCGAAGATTCCGAAGAAGGCCGCCAGCTCAACCGCAGCGTCACCTTCAAGGTTTCGTTTGCGCCAACCGGCAGCGCCGCCGCAAACGCCGCGGCAGCGGCCGCGTCCACCTCGACTAACGCCCCGCCCGCTACTCCTCCCGGGAACTGAGCCGCGCGCCATGATCCAGAAAAAAATCTGCATGCTGGGCTCTTTCTCGGTAGGCAAGACCAGTCTGGTCCGCCGTTTCGTCGCCACCATTTTTGACGAGCATTACCACACCACCATCGGCGTAAAAATCGACAAGAAAATCGTCAAGACCGATGGCGGTGAGGTGACCCTGGTTCTGTGGGATATTCACGGCGAAGACGTTTACCAGAAAATGCGCATGACCTACCTCCGCGGCATGTCCGGCTATTTGCTGGTCGCCGACGGCACCCGCCGCCAGACGCTCGACGATGCGCTGGCGCTGAATGAACGCGTGGTCCAGGAATTCGGAAAGCTCCCCTCGCTGCTGCTCCTGAATAAATTCGATCTTACCGATCAGTGGGAAATTGATTCGTCGCAAATGTCCAAACTCGCCGCGGCTGGTTGGAACGCGATCAACACCAGCGCCAAGACCGGCGACGGCGTGGAAGGCGCGTACCTGCGGCTGGCGCAGGCGGCGCAAGGCAAGTAAATGTCGGCCGCGGCCCACCTCTTCGAATCGTTTTTCGCGAACCAGGGCTTCGCCCTGTTCGAATATCTCGGCAACGGTGAGTTTCAACTCATCGGAACATGGCCGGCCTGGTGCCAGGCGCTCTGGGGCGATCTCGCCGCCGATGCCGGCAAAATCCGCATCGGTGATGCTTCGCCATTCCTTGAAAATTTTATTTTCGATGCGGAGCAGTTTTGGGATTCCAAATCCGCCGCCGGCTCGGCCAATTCCGGCAACTGGACCGAACGCGAAGCGAGCGGCCGCGAAATCCCCCTCGAAGCTTCCGCTTATTTTTTGGACGGCCGTCGTGTGCTGGTCGTGCGCAACCTTTCCGAGACTTTCGACCAGCAGCAGGAGATTTTTCAAACCGCTCGCGATTCCCTGCTGGTCTACGAAAAGCTCCTCCGTGAAATTCAGAAGAAAGAAATCCTGCTGCACTGTATCGTCCACGACCTGACCCAGCCGCTCAGCGCCATGAACAGCGTTTTTCATCTGCTCGACCGCGAGCATTTGTCGCCCCAATTGAAAAAATACGTGAAAGCCGGTGAACGCGAATCACAGCGCCAGGAACTGATGATCCGCGGAATCCTCGAGGCCTTCTCCAGCGACCTCGCTGCCCAGAATTCGAAACAGGAAAAAGCCGGCGAAGCGCCCGACCTCGCCGACTGCGCCCAGCGCGCCGTCCGCGATTTCTCCACCCCGTTTCGCGATCACGACATCGGACTTCGTTTCGGCACGCATCTGAAGAAATCGGACGACTGGCGCGTCGCCGGCGACGCCGCTCGCATCGATCGCATCTTCGGCAACCTACTCGAAAATGCCATGCGCTACAGCCCCAAAGGCACCACCGTCACGGTCGGCGTCGAAGACCAGGGTGGATTCGTTCTTGCCTACGTCGACGACCAGGGGCCCGGCCTGCCCAAAGATCAGCAGGACTCGCAATTATTTGCGCTGTTCTCCAAAGGCAAATCGAACGCCGGCAAAGCCGGCCTTGGGCTTTATTTCTGCAAAATTACGGTGGAACGTTGGGGCGGCGCGATCGGCGCGGAAACTCGCGCGCCAGGCGGCTCGCGTTTCTGGTTCCGGCTGCCGCG
>Ga0302177_10000660_pt1 | contig 25743 bp, 22 predicted proteins | sample I_Palsa_E1_2_FD_198780 | JGI IMG/M metagenome (GOLD analysis project Ga0302177, IMG submission 198780) | Peat permafrost microbial communities from Stordalen Mire near Abisko, Sweden - I_Palsa_E1_2 | ecosystem: Environmental > Terrestrial > Soil > Palsa > Peat permafrost | place: Sweden... | reverse complement strand
GCGCCGCGCCTTCGACCTGATCGGCGCCCCCGTACCCCTCACCCTCACGTAGACACCAGCTATCCCGGCCAGACCATAAAATCCCAGGTCAGCGCAATGAAAGCAGCCAAGCCGACGTAACTTCGGGATAATCGGGCCGTGACGAAACGGCCTACCCGGCGCGCTTGCCGGCCGCAGATTCTCGGCACGCCCTATCTGTCCTTGTCCTCCGGGACGTCCGCAGTCTCGGCATGTTCTTCGGGGGTCTTATCTGCGATCCTCGCGCCTAGATGGCCAGCCGCGCTGTAAAGCTCGGCCACTGATTCCCGGATCTTCTTGCGGACAGTTTCCTCGTCCTCGCTGAGATTCTCAATGTTCCGCTGATGAAGAACGAATATCGTGCCGGGCGGCAGCTGCGTGCGTGTCCCCGCGGCCCATTCTCCGCCCAACGGAAACAAACTGGCGCTGGGCCCGCTGTCTGTAACGGCGGGCAAGTGCCACCGGCTGTCCGGATCCACACCGTTCTCAACCCTGGACTTTTCTGGAAGCCACTCCACATCGGGAGAGACACCGGATGAACCGACTACCTCCGAGTCGTGGATCCTGATCTCCTCCGCGACTTTTGCCTCGAAGTCATCGCGCTCCATCCGGTATGGCACCACCCAGGTGCCGGAATCGGAATTCAGCTTCGCCGCAGCGGCGAAGTCGGACCGCCCTGCGTCACGGTTATCCGGATCGAGCCAGACCTTGACCTGGCCGCGTAGCGCCCACGCCGGGCCGAACCGATTGACCAATCCGAGGAGGTCGTCGAGGCACTTGGCTGAGTCGCTGAATCGGCCCCGGCGGTAGAGCGCGACCGCAAGGCGCCAGCGCGCCTGGGCCGACTTCGGGTCGGCCTCGGCTGCCGCCTCGGCGGCAATCCGGGCATCCTCAAAGTACCCCAGCCACCAGAGCGCCTCCGAGGCGAGCACGAGCGACGCGACCCGGATCGAAGTCGATGGCTCCTTCAGGTGGCGATGCGCGGTCCACAGGGCCCGAAGGGGATGCTCGCGGCAACTACGCATGTGCTCTTGGAGTGTCTCCAGAGCACCCTTGTCCGATTCTGCGGCCCCATGGCGGTGCTCAGAGGGCACATAGTCGAGCCACCGTGCCGCGGCGACGGTAACTTCATCGTTCAGCTCGAACTCGGGCGCCATCGGATTTTCCACGTAGCCGGGCCCAGAATGATGGGAGGGATGGGGCCCTCGAGTAACCGCCGAGGTCGCATTATCACCGGGCATAGGCACATCATCGTTTCTTTGCCTCGCGGGCCCGCCGGCGAACGGCGAGATTTACCACCCACTCTAAAGCGCCAGGCCCGGCTGCGAAGGGATGCGGCGCCGGAGGGTCGGCATCCGGCTCGGCGGAAGCCGAACTGCGATCCATGCAGAGCCGTCCGCGCGCCAGGCGACCCCCGCCGCAAAGGCTGGCTCCGGATTGTCGACGTCGGCCGCGGCTCGTCGACGTCCGTGCCGGACTAGTCAAGCCAGACTGTGAAGGCTGGGTTTGCAAATCCAGGCTATGAAGGCTAGCTTTTCAATCATGGTTGATGATCTGCATGTAAACGTTGATGATCTGCATGTAAACACTGCTGCGGCGCTGCAGGTGAGCATCGGCTTGTTCATGCGACGGCTTCGCCAGTCGTCGGTGCAGGCCGATCTCTCGCTCCCCGAGATATCAGCTCTGTCCCGCCTCGAACGGGCTGGGTCGGCGACGACGAGCGATCTGGCCAGGGTTGACCAGATCACCCCGCAGGCGATGGGGGCGACGCTCGCTCCGCTCGAGGGGCGCGGCCTGGTGGAGCGTCGTCCGGACCCCGCTGACGGCCGGCGGGTGACGATGTCGGTGACGGCGGCCGGTCAGCAGGCGCTACGGAACAAGCGCAGCGCCCGGACCGAGCAACTGGCTAAGGCACTCGCTGGTGGGTTCACCCAAGCCGAGGTCGAGACCCTGAGAGCAGCTGCGCCGCTGATCGAACGGCTGGGGGAGAGTCTCTGATGGCGGTGCCCGACCAGACGTCGGGCACGAACGCGTTCCCCGTGTACTCATCTGGCCCCTGCCGAAGCGCAACCTGGTCCGCTTGCCGCACCAGTCCCGACGTTATTTCAGGAGCGGCGGGCGCCGGAAACCCCCTGGCGGAACGCGGCCAGCGCATCGGGGTAGTCGGCTAGATGGTACGGATGCCCCCCTGGCTCGGGCGGGCCGTTATAGCTGGGCACGGTCAGCGGCACCAGCGACACATCGAGGATGAGCTGGTAGCCGGCATGCTGCCAGGCGGCCAGCACCGGCTGGGCAGACAAATCGGAGACTGGCTGATCCTCGGGCAGGAATGCCTCGGCGTACTGCAGGCGGCCGCCGAGCAGCAGGCCGAGGTCGTTCACCTCGGCCGGGCCGCCCGCGCCCGCGTCCGCGCCCAGGCCGGCCAGCAGCGGACCGGGCGGGATAGCCTGGTCAGAGACCACGTGCTGGACCGCCCAGTAGATGCCGATGGCGTGGTGGGCGTGCAGCCAGGCGAGCATGCGGGCGATGAACGCCGGGTCGTCCTGGCCGCCGAAGCTGTGGAAGTCCAGGCCCCACTCGGGGATGGCGATGGGCCTGCCGGTGAGCTGGGACAGCTGCGCGAGCCAGTCGAGGCCCCCGGGCTGGGTGAGGATCTGCCGCCACTTCGCGTCGTAGTCCAGCTGGCCGGAGGCGGTGTGCGGGTAAGTGTCGTTGGGGCCGCCGTACCAGTCGTAGATGTCGGTGCCCACCAGGTCCACGTAGGAGGCGCCGGGCCAGGCGTCGGTGGCCGCGGCGGCGCCGGGGAAGGTGGTCCACAGGAACCGGAAGTGCTGCCCCGGCACCGACCGCATGGCGTCCACGGCGTGCCGCCAGGCCAGGATGTAGCAGTCCGGCTCGGCGCGCGGGCATTTCCGCTCGCTCCAGTTGTACCAGCCGGCGGTCATCTCCCGGCCGAGGTCGATGATGGCGCCGGTGAAGCCGTCTTTCACGAGCAGCGCGCCGAGCGCGCGGAACCTGGCGTCCTCCGCGTCGGCGGCGGCAGCCGCCAGCGCGGCGCTGGGTTGCTCCCAGTAGCTGGGCGCGGTATCCGGGGTTCCCTGCCGCAGCAGCGCGGCGGCGGGTGAAGATGACAGGCTGGCGTGCAGCCGCTGGCCGAGCACGAAGAGGATGGTCCCGGCCACCGCGATCAGAGCCGCAGCCGCCAGGACTCGATGCCGCGCCCGGTGCCGCTGCGAGGGCGGCGCGCGGCGCGGCACCTCACCGTCCTGCCGCGTCGCTGTGGTGCAGGTCCACCATGCGGGACCGCAACATGGGTCTGAACATGAGGCTGCTGCAGACCGGCCAGGGCGCGCCGCCGCCCGGGACGGCGAGGAGGAGGTGCTCGCGGATCTGCCCGTGCGCTTTCCCGTTGGCGGGTTGGCTGGTCACGTCTCCACGGTACGTCTGGCAGCGCATTCCGCCACGTCCCGCCCCAGCCCGCCGGACGGCCCGGACGTATACGCCGTCGCAGGCCACCCCTTTTGCCTAATCTGGCGACCCCGCTGGGCGCCACCCATTCCCAGGGACACCTGAGCCCCGCCCGGCGTGGCCTGGCGGCTGGCCTGCCGGAGAAGGCTGATCACCTGCGTGAGCGGGGACCAGCTCAGGCGGATCGCGTTCTATAACGCCCGCCGACTCAGCCAGCAGCTAAAAGACCGGCTATCTATTGACGCTGGCCCTGGCCGGTAGGCACAATCACTCAGCGTCGGCGGGGCGAATGTATACGATGGGTCTCAACCAGCAGGCATCGAAGCAAGCCTGGTGGTACTGAGCTGTCCACCAGCGCTTTGGAATTTGCCGCCGACGCCACCGGCGGGCCAAGACAGAACGGGTCTTTTCCACGGCCTGGGCCAAATACCTATGGCTCCACCAAGGAACATGGCTATGGGGGAGTCGGTCCGGCTACGAATTGCCCGACCCGGCTCAGTTGCGTGACGTATCCACGACGCTGGCTTGAGCGCCCATCGCCAACTCGGCGCCTCCCGTCAGCGTCGGCTGAGTCGGCGTGCCGGAAACGATCTAGGCTTTTGCGGCTTCGCCGACGGCCGGTCAATTACTAGTGAGCTGCCTCGTACTCCTTCACCACCGAGGCGGGGATGCGGCCGCGGTCGTTGACCTGGATGCCCTTGTCTTTGGCCCAGGCGCGGATGCCAGCGGTCTGGTCGCGGCCGGCCGCTGAACGCCCGGGCCGCCGACGGTTGCTGCTGCTCACTGGGCTGGACTTGCGAGCGTTAGCCACGAAGGGCTGCAGGCCGTCGCGGATCTGCTGGCCGTGCTTGCCGCACACGTCGACCTCGTAGCTGGTGTCAGCGAGGCCGAAGTGCAGCGTCTCCTCCGCTTCCACGTTGCCGTCGTCCAGATCGCAGAGCAGCGTTATTTGAACCTTTTGCGCCATGTCATCTCCTGAGTGCGGGCGTCCTACCGGAAGGATCGCTCATGGTATTCGCCGTGCCGAGTAATCATATTGGTAATTCTGTATTAAATCATACTGGCAGTGATCCTGCGACTGTATAGGAGCTGTCGGCGCGGCACAGTTGCGCGGTTAGCGGAATGAGCTTTCGGTGTGCGCACGCTACCAGCAAAGGATGCAGCAGGGGCCCGAGGGCCATCCACTGTTGGAGAGCAGCCAGTCACAGGTCGCCATATTTTATGGGTTAGTCATGAACAAGGTCGGCGGGGGAGGTGATCGCTGGCCGAGGATCTGATCGTGAATCGACCGCATCACCCGGACGGAGTGTGCCATGTTTGTCGGCTATCCAATCGGCGAGCCGATGGCTGCGGCGTACCCGCAGATAGACGGCGAACGCCCGGCGCTGGACGGCGTGCGCAGCACCAGCCGGGCCGGCCGCGGCGGGAGATGGCGGCCTGCCCGGCGTGGTTGCCGCTGGACTTCTCGCCGGGTGCCAGGCCCGCGCGCTTGACCATCGCGCAGGCGGTCGTGAACCGGGATGGGTCGTTGACCGCGACGGCGATTCGTCGGCAGATCCGGCGGACTCCCCAGGCATCCAGCCCGCCGGGGGCCGCCGCGATGAAGCCGTCCTGGCCGATGGCGTCACCCAGTGGTCCCCGCCCGGACAGGCTCAGGCATGAGGCGGCTTGGAGCCTCCCTCCGCAGGGCGGCTCCGCAGGGCCACAAGACCTTCATCTTCCGCAGCACCGCATCAAGGACTCGTTCTTACCTCAGGTCATCCTTGCGTTCAGGGCACGCCTCGGCGCGGAAAATCTTTCTAAAATGCTTTACAAATGCTTAGTTGCAGCCAGCACGATAAGGTCATTCTCCATCAGTGGATCGGGGAAATCTCCGGGGTTCGCGGGCGGGGCTTTTGCAGTAGCTAAGTCCATTTCTAACCGGTTGCCGGCAAATTGTCTAACCAGTTGCTGGAAAATTCCGATTATCTCCCGGTGTCAGGTCAGGCCAAGGGCATGATTTAGGCATGATTTAAGGCGGTAGGTGGGAAAAGTGGAACTTACAGTGCTCATACCATGTCTCAATGAGGCAGCAACAGTGACGACCTGTGTGCACAAGGCGGCACAATTTCCTGAGCATCCGGCGGATGCTCGGGGCGCGGCGGGCGGGGACCGGGGGTTCACCGTTGCGGAACTGCCGTCCGGGTTCACCGACGCGGAGCTGTCCGGCGACCAGGCCGGAGCCAAGCAGCCGGAAACTCCCGCCGCGCAGAGCAGCCAGATTTGACGCCCCGCGGCCGGCACCGACGAAGGCGTCACCCTGAGTGCTCCCGGAACGTCGGGCTGAGCGTGCCGGCCGGCCGCAGAACCTGGCGTCGGCTGCCGCGCAAGCTACGGAACCGGCTGACCGCAGATCACCTGGTCCGCAACTCGCTGTACCTCATCCTCAGTTCCGGACTGCAGGCAGCGCTCGGCTTCGCGTTCTGGATCGTCACTGCCCGGTTGTTCAGCCTGTCGGACGTGGGCCGGGCCAGCGCTCTGATCTCCGCCGCGGTCCTGATGGCCTACCTGGCGCTCCTCGGCCTGAACAGTACCTTCGTCCGGTACCTGCCAACCGCGCCAGACCCGGATGTGCTACTTACCGCGGGCCTGCTACTGGTCGCGGTGTGCGGCGCCGGACTCGGGCTGCTCTACGTGACGTTCATTCCCGTGCTGGCCCCGCCGCTTGCGTTCGTCTCCGCCAGCGCGGCACTCGCGGCTGGTTTCATGCTGCTGACTTCCGTGGGAGCGGTGAACCTGCTGACCGATTCAGTGTTCATCGCGGCCCGCAAGTCCGGCTACAACGCGCTCGTGGACGGGGGCATCGGCGGGCTCAGCAAGCTGGTCTTCGCCGTGGTCCTGGCCGGAACAGGCAGCTACGGGCTGTTTTCCGCGTCCGCCGGCGGCTACGTGATGGCCAGCCTGGCCAGCGTGATCCTGCTGACCACCGCCCTGCACTACCGGCCCTCGTTCCGCGAGCCGGTCCGCCTGATAAAGCCGTTGCTGCGGTTTTCCGCAGCCAGTTACCTCGCCAACAACCTGAACCTGCTGCCCACCCTGGTCCTCCCGCTGATCGTGCTGGACCGGCTCGGCCCCTCGGCCGCCGCCTACTATTTCGTTGCGTTCCAGGTCAGCACGGTGCTGTACTCCGCGGCGTACGCAGTGGAGCAGGCATTCCTGGCCGAAGGCGGGCAGGTCGCCGGGAAGTTGTCCGCTCCGCTGCTGCGGCGCAGCCTGCAGGTGCTGATGGCCTTGTGCTTGCCCGCCTGTGCCCTGCTCATGCTGGCCGCACCTGGGCTTCTGCTTGCCTTCGGGGTGGCCTACCGCCAGCACGGGACACTGCCGCTGATCGTGCTGGCGTCGGCCGCGCCCGCGCTGGCCATGAACAACTGGCTACAGGCCTTGCTCCGGCTGCTGGGTAGGCTCCGGGCCCTGATGCTGAGCGCCGCGGTGCAGGCGATCGCGATCTGCGGGCTCGCTTGGGTATTGGCGCCGCACGGCGCCACCGCCGTTGCTGCCGCGTGGCCAGCCGGCGGCCTCATCGGGACCGCGGCCAGCGCCGTGCCCTGCCGCGTGGCATTTCGCAAATGGAAGATGACACCCTCAACGGACAAATTTAGTGCGCAGCCGGGGACGATTGAGTCGATGCCTAAATTATTGCGTGAGCAGCAAAATGACACCATTAACGGACAAACACCGAATCGCTGTCTGGATTAGCGCCGGGAGAGAACGGTTTATGCGTCGGCCGGGTAAGTGACCGGGAGTTGCGCTACGGTTACGCGCGGGGGCGCCGGAATCGCTGTGACCATTTCCTGTAACCCCCAGCCATGCGGAAATAAACCGGGGGTGGTATGGAGGACAGCACGGTATTCGCGGTTTCGCCGCTGCGCATTCTGATCGTTTCTGCTTATGCGCCACCGCATCTCGGCGGCGTGGAGGTCGTCGTCGCGCAGCAGGCCGCTACCCTGGCCGCACTTGGTCATCAGGTCACCGTGCTGACCAGCCAGTGCGAGGCCGAGGCGAGCGGCACGGACGGGCAGACGTGGCAGCCGCGTATCGACCAGGGCGGCTACCGGGTGATCCGGATACCTGCCTGGAACGGCCTGGAGCGCTCCTGGAGCATCGCCGTCCCGGTGTTCAGACCGCCGCAGCTGCTGCAGCAGCTGATCCGGCTGAGCCGTGACGCCGACGTGATCCACGTGCATGACGCGTATCATCCCTCATCAGTGCTGGCCGCCTTCCTGGCCCGCTTGCTGCGCAAGCCGCTGTTCGTCACCCAGCACGCCGGCATCGTCGAGCACGGCATGCTCGCGGTGCTGCTCGCCCAGCGGATCGTCTATGCCACCGTGGGCCGACTCGTCTGGCGCTGGGCGTCAGCGGTGACGGCCTACAACCCGATTGTGCAAAATTTCCTGCTCGAGCGGCACGTGCCCGCGGCCAAGATCCGGCTGACCTACAACGGCATTGACACCCGCGAGTTCTGCCCGGGGGACGCAGAGTCAGTGCAGGCGACGCGAAAACGGTACGGCCTGCCGGCCGAGATCCCGATCGTCTTTCACGCGGGCCGCCTGGTACCGAAGAAGGGAAGCGACAAGCTGCTGGCCGCCAGTGGCCCGGAATATCAGGTGGTGATCGCCGGGCCGGGTCGGATCCCGGGCCAGGTCCCGCCGCACGTGACCTTCCTCGGCCCGGTGGACCGCGACGACCTGCGCGATCTGTACCAGGCCAGCGACATCTTCGCCTTCCCCGCCACCGGCGAGATGCTCACGCTGGCGATGCAGGAGGCCATGGCCTGTGGGCTGCCGGCGGTGGTCACGGCCGACCCCGGCTACGCGAGTTATGACCTCGACCCGTCCGGGATCGCCCTGGTCGAGCCGGAGCCAGCGGATCTGCGCGCCGAGTTTCTCGACATCCTGGGCAATCCGGAGCGCCGGCAGCGGATGCAGGTGTACTCGAGGCAACTGGCTAAGGAACGATTCGACTGGCAGCGCAACACCACGGACCTCGCGGCGGAGTACACCAGAGCCTGCCCGCCGCCGGCCCGGGCCCGGTGGTGCTGGCGGCGGGTACTGGCCGGGGCGGCTGGGCTGGCGTCCGCAATCAGCCTGCTGGTCCCCGCAGGCCGACACCAGTGGGCGCTGTCACTGCTGCGTCAGCCGACCCACTACACAGTGCTCTACTTCGATCGTGCGGCGGTTCTTCAGGATCGGGTCACCCCTGGCCGGCCGGTCAATTTCGCCTTCACCGTGGGCAACCGCGAGGGGCGGGCCATGCGGTACCGGTACGTGATCAGTACCTACCCGCTGGGCAGCGGCGGCGGGCGGCCCCTCCTGCTGGCCGAATCGGCGAAGCTGGTACCCGCCGGGTCCAGTTGGTCAGTCTCCGTCACCGTGCGCCCGCACTGCGGCAGCTCGCCTTGCCGCATCCAGGTTTCGCTGCCCGGGCACCCGGAGACCATCGACTTCCTGCCCACCCCGGCTGCGCCGGGAGAATAGCGTGCCCGCTGCCAGGGTCCTGGTGACGACGAGCTGGGACGACGGCCATCAGCTCGACGAGAAGCTGGCCCAGGAACTCGACGACCACGGCTTCGCTGCCACGTTCTACATCGCCCCGCGCTCGGCGGAGATACCGTCGGCCCAACGCCTGACCCGGGCGGCGCTGGACGACATCGCCACCCGGTTCGAGATCGGCAGCCACACGCTGACCCATCCGCACCTGACCCGGCTGCCGTTGGCCGCAGCGGTCCGCGAGATCACCCAGGGCCAGGCCGAATTGCAGCAGATGACCGGCCACGAGGTCATCTCGTTCTGCTATCCGTATGGGGCGTACCGCGCCGAGCATGTCACGGCGGTGCGGGCGGCGGGATTCCAGGTGGCCCGCACCATCCGGCGGTTCTGCACCACACCCCCGGCCGACCCGCTGCAGATGGCGACGACAACGCACGCGGCCCGCTATCTCGGCGACGCCTGGCCGGTGCTCCGGGACAGCCGGGCCCGGGGCGCGGCGTGGGCCACCTGGCGCAACTGGGATGTGCTAGCCAGGCAGCTGTTCCAGGAAGCCAGGGCGGCCAGCGGTGTCTACCACCTATGGGGGCACAGCTGGGAGATCGAGGCGCACGGTGACTGGGCCCGGCTGCGCGGATTGCTGCGGTACATTGCCGGTCACGACGGGGTGACGTTCCTGACCAACGGCGAGCTGGCCGGTCTGCCGCGCGGCCAGCGAGGCGGTGGTGGCGCCGCCGGACCGGGCGCTGAGCGGTGATCAGCCCGGCCCGCGACCCGGGCGGCCCGGTCCAGCCGGGCGGCCCGGTCCAGCCGGGCGGGCTGCCCGCGGCCTGGCATCGCGACTGGGCGGCCTGGGCGAGTGCGGCCTCGATCGTCGCCGCGAACGTGCTGGCGGTCACCGGCTACCCGGTGCCGTTCCTGGGCCCGGCTCTCGGCTTCTGGTTCCTCGTCGTGCATCCTGTCTACCTGCTCTGCACCACGTCGGTGTGGGACGGCTCCGGCTGGGCCGAGCGTCTGGGCTACAGCCTCGGCGCGGTGTTGCTCCTAGCGCTGCTCGGCGGCCTCGGCCTCAACACCGTGCTGCCTCCGCTGGGGGTTGGCCGCCCACTCGATCCGTTCCCGGTCGCCGCGCTGGCCGACGCGATCACCGTGGCGCTGTATCTCTTCCGGCGACGCAATCCGGCCAGGCCCAGCTGGCGGCAGTGCCTGGCGAGCATCGGGCCAGTGGGCGGCCGCATGACTGCCGGGGCGGGTGCCTGCGTCGCGCTCGCAGTGCTCGGCGCAAACCGGCTCAACAACGGGGCGGGCGGCCAGGTCAGCCTGATCGCGCAGGGCGGCATCCTGGTACTGGCTTTCCTGCTGCTGCGCTGTCGGCACCGGCTGCAGGACGAGATGATCTGCGTCACGATCTATTTGCTGTCGCTCGCGCTGCTGCTGATGACCTCGCTGCGCGGCTGGTATGTGACCGGTCACGACATCCAGACCGAATATTTCGCCTTCCAGCTGACCTACTCGCACGCGCACTGGGACATCAGCAGCTTCAGCAACGCATACAACGCCTGCCTGAGCATCACGATCCTGCCAACCGAGCTGGCCCAGGTCACACACGTCTTCAATCCGTATGTATTCAAGGTCTTTTTCCAGCTGATGTTCGCCGTATGCCCGGTGCTCGGCTACACGATAGCCCGGCGGTATTACCCCAAATGGATCAGCATCATGGCGGTCGTCTACTTCATCGGCTTCCCCACCTTCTTCACCGACATGCCGTTCTTGACCCGCCAGGAAATGGCCTTCATGTTCGTCTGCCCGGCGATCCTGGCGATGACTCATCGCCAGTGGGGTTTGCGCCGCCGCCGTCTGGCGCTGATCGCCGCCTGCCTCGGCATGGAACTCTCGCACTACTCGACGATGTACCTGTTTCTCGGCGCCCTGACGGTGGCCTGGCTGGCCGAGAGCGGCAGCCGCTGGATACCGCAGCGCTGGCGCGGGACGGTAGGTGCCGAGCCGGCCATGGCCGGCGGAGCCGCAAGGGACTCCCGGACGCTGAGCATCGGCGCGATCCTGACGGCCACCGTCATCGCCGTCGGCTGGGGCGGCGTCGCCACCGGGACCATGGGTGGTGCCGTGGCCGACGCCGGTGCGGTCGCTTCCAGCCTGATCGGCAAGACGGCGGGGATCCGGTCCGGCGACGTGGCCTATGGCCTGCTGCCCGGGAGTGGGCCCAGCGCGCAGACCCTGCTGAACGGCTACCGCCGTCAGACGATGGGGCAACGGGCTGGCTCCGCCTCGGCTGCCTACCTGCCGGCCGCCCTGGTGGCCCGGTACCGCACCCCGGCCGTAACCGGAACGCAGGCGATGCCGCTCACGGCCGCTGGCCGTCTGCTGGCGGCGGCCGGCATCCCCGTGGACGGGCTGAACGCGGTGATCCGGCAGGCCGCGGCCCGAGGCGAGCAGTTGTTCACCATCATCGGCCTGACCGCGATCCTGTTCGTCAGGCGGGGCCGGCGGCCGCCGGGCCGGGAATACCTCTGCCTGTGCCTCGGCAGCATCGCCATGGTCGCCCTGATCACGGTCCTGCCCGACCTGTCCGCTGACTACGACGTGCTCCGGGCCTTCCAGGAGTCCCTGCTCGTGGTCGCCCCAGTCCTGGTGGCCGGTTCCTGCCTGGCGCTCCGGCCGCTGGGAGAGTCCCGGGCCATCCGGGCCGCCGCCGCGGTAGGCCTCACGCTGTTTGCCTCGACCATCGGTTTCGTGCCCCAGATACTCGGCGGCTATCCAGCTCAGCTAAACCTGAACAACAGCGGGGAAGACTACAACACGTACTACACGCACCCGCAGGAAGTGGCTGCAGTGAATTGGCTGTCCAGCCAGCCGGGCGTGCTCCCGGCCGGAGTTCAGGCAGAGAACATTACTGATCGGTTCGCTTTCACGTCGCCGGGGACGGTATCCGGCCAGCAAGTTATCGCCGATATATACCCGACGCTGATCCGCCCGTCAAGCTGGGTCGTCCTCGGCTACTCGACAATACATACGGGCCAGTCGAGCGTGTTCTATGAGGGTAACCTGATTGCCTATGCCTATCCCCTTGGGATCCTCCAGGCCAGCAAAAACCTCGTCTACAACGATGGCGGGGCCGAAATCTACCGGTGAGAGCCAGGCCATCCAGCGCTGGCCGGGACGCTGGCTCGCGCTCGAGGCGGCGACGGCCGGCGTGGGCTACGCCGCGGCACTGTGCTGGGCCAGCGTCTGCCTGCTGGCCAGTTTCCGGCCGGACCGCCTGAGCAACCCGTACTGGAGCGGCATTCCGCACCTGCGGTCCGACACCTCGGGGATCGTTGGGTTCGTGCTGGCCGCGCTCTGCCTGTGCGGCAGTGAGTACCTGCGCTGGCGCCGCCGCGCGGCGGCTGAGTGCCTGCCCGGCGGCCAGCGGCCGGCCGCCGGCTGGCCCGGCGCCGCAGGGAGGCGGGCGCCGAGGCTCAGCGGACGATGCCCGCTGCTGCTGCTGAGCGCCTCGGAAACCTCGGCGCTGCTGTGCTCCGGGCTGGTCACCTACCTGTCGGTCAATGAGGTGACCCATCCCGCGACCCTGCGACTGCAGGCCACGCATCTGCTGTCCTGGCCTGCCGAAGGCACGGTGCGGGTAGTGGCGCTGCTGCTCGCCGCGGCCTCCGTGGCGGTACTCCGGTACCTGTGGCCAGCCCGGCCGCGAACGGCCCGCTGATCCGGGCTAATGCCAGGACACGTCCTCCCGGACGACGCGCGCCGGGTTGCCCGCGACCAGGGTCTGGCCGGGTACCGCGGCGGCCACCACGCTGCCTGCCGCGATCACTGCACCGTCGCCGATCGTCACCCCAGCCAGGACGGTCGCGCCGGTGCCGATCCACACCTGATCACCAATCGTGACTGGGCCTGAGCGCGGCCGGGGCTGCCCGCCGATGGCAAGCTCATGGGCGCTGGTATCCAGGATGTTGGTGTTCCACGAGATGGCGCAGCCGGAGCCGATCGTGATGTGCTGGAAGCAGGTCACCGTCGAGCAGTCGTTGACAAACGACCGGTTGCCGATCTCCAGGCGGGCGCCGTCGTGCACGAACACCCGGGTGCCGCGGTGGATCTGCACCGTGCCGCGGACCGACAGCGTAGCGCCCCGGCCCAGGTGCACCGCGCATGGGGCCGGGGTGAAGTGGGCGAAGCCGAGGAACAGGAACGAGCCGTCCGGGATGAGTAGCCTGGACCCCGGGCCGATCTTGAGCCGGGTCCCCCGGGAGACGACACACCAGCCCCCGTACCGGACCCGCAGATACAGCGTCCGGACGATGGCGACGTGCAGCGCGACCCGGAGGACGACGCTCAGGTCAGGCCGCTCATTGCTGTCCGGGAGCAGGCGCGATGGCAACAGCCGCGACAGCCCGGCCGCTGCGGCCGGCCGCTCAGCGTTCCGCAGCATCCGGGCCGGCCGGGGAGGCTGCCTGGGCATAGAGTCGCTCGAACTCGGCACCGACCGAAGTCCAGGAATACCGCGCGGCGCCGGCCCGGGCGGCCTCGGACATCCGCTGGCAGCGCCCCGCTTCTCGGGACAGGCCCTCCCGGACATGCATAGCCAGACCCCCCGGATCGCATTCCGCTATCGAGCCGCCGCTTCGGATATCGCGGACGGCGGGACTCCCCCCATGCTTATACGCGCACCCTAAAGATAGCAAATCACGGCTGCCCGCGTTGCCATTGTTGCGGCATGCCTATACGGTTTTGCCCGGCATCGGCGGAGAAGAAGGAAATTGCGCTTTTCCGCACCGGGGCTGTCCCCGGAACAGCCAGCTGCACCGTCTTACCTCGCAGGATACTAAAATCCGGACAGGGCTGCCCATATGCCAAATACAGGGGCATGGCTCAGCCCACTCGTCAGTTGCTAATCGAAACACCTGGCGCTTAGTCGCCAGCTAGGGAATGATCGACCTATGTGAGACTGCACCGCGACTGGCCTGAAACCTTGCGCGAACCGAGTCTTTTGGGCAAACCGGTCGTACTGCACCCCAACCGGCTTAGCGACGCGCGGAAATGGCGAAAAATCCGCAAGCGTAACCGCCAGTGGCGGTCCCTCCGCTTGAAATGATGGACTCTGAGTCACCGCGCTACCGCGCTAGCTGTGGATCTTATATAACTGCCATCGCAGCGATGCGCTGCGGCGCCTCGCCAGGGCCCACGCTACCGTGGGCAGTTAGTTTTGGCGACGAGCTTATAGGACAGGAACCATGGATGAGCTTGAACGTAGCGGTAATCTACCTGAAATTGTTCATGTGGTGGCTAGGTATCCTCCCGCGCTAGGCGGTATGGAGAAAGTTGCCGAGAGTCTTGCTCAGGCCCAATATAGCCGAGGAATTAAAGTCGCAGTTCTGACATCGGGCGATGGGCTTAGTAGGTTGGAAGCAAGAGCCGATCTCGCGTTTCCTGTTCTTAGACTGAAGAGCTTCAATGCAGCGCATACTCCGATAATTCCCGGCCTCTTGCCGGGCCTTCTGCGCCTCGCCCCAAACTCGGCGATTCACCTACATATTTCAACCGCATATATGCCTGAGATCGTGTGGGCGTACTCACATCTAAGAAACTGCCCTTATATCGCACACGTCCATCTTGACGTTTTGCCATCCGGCAAGGCCGGCTTTCTCCTGGAGCCTTACAAGAGGGTATTTCTTCGTCGCGTTCTTCGCAGTGCCTTGGTTGTCGTCGTACCAACAGATGACTATCGGGAAATCATCAGCCGCAGGTACGCAATAGCTTCAGAGCGAATCGTGGTCATACCTAACGGAACCTCGCACAGAGTCGCCGGGAACGCTAAGTCACTTTCCGGAGGGCGGGACAAAGTAAAACTACTGTTTGTCGGCCGGCTCTCGGTACAGAAGAATCTCCCGTTGCTGCTAGACGCGACTGCGGCTTATCTAAGGAAGTATGGCGACGCGGAGCTAAGGATAGTGGGAGACGGCGCGGAACGATCGGCCGTACGATCGCGGATCCAGCAGCTTGGGCTTGGCAATTCGGTCACCATGTTGGGCCCAGTACGTGGCGAAGAACTTGAATTCATTTACGACAGTTCAGATATATTTATAATGACATCAATTAACGAGTCGTTCGGAGTCGTCTTTATTGAGGCAATGACTAAGGGACTTCCTATCGTCAGCGTAGACATCCCAGCGATCCGAAACGTAGTGAATCATGGGACCAACGGCCTCTTGGCAGAGTCAAACGCGGCGAGCATAGCAGCAGCGATCCGCGCACTGTCGACCAACGAAATGCTGTATTCGACAATTTCTCGGAACAACTTGGCGAAGTCTCAAGACTATGATCCCGCGAAGATCGCGGAGAAATTTATGACTCTTTACGATTCCATTCATATTTGGCGTGGAGCAGGCGACGGGTGTCCCCATCCATAGCCAGCGCCACCAGGCCGTGCGCGACACCGCAACTCCAGGACAGGTTCTTGACGACCCAGGCGGGCATGGTCAGCGCTGCGACCGTGGCCGGACAGCGCTGGTAGCAGACCACGAAGAGCGCTTCCAACAGCGAGAACGGCACAGTCAGCAGCAGCGGCCACCAGGACTGCAGGGCCACGCCGGCCAGCCCGCCGCCGATCAGCAGGGCCAGCGGTACGTAGTCCAGCCAGCGGTAAGTGCGGGCAGTGAACGAGAAGTACTGCTTCATGAAGCCGTAGCGGTACATCTGCCGGGCGTACTGGCGGAACGTTTCCCTGCTGTACACCTGTATCCGCATGCTGGGAATGTGCTTCCACGGATAGCGGGCACCGATCCGGGACGCCAGCTCCAGGTCCTCGGCAAACCGGAAGTTCTCGTTGAAGAAGGCGTCTGGCGCGATGTCCCGGTTGATGGCGCAGTTCCCGGCGCTGAACTGCATGATGCCGCCGCCGAAGAGACGGCGGACGGCATCGTCGTTCACTGCGATGGCCTGGGCGATCCGGGTCCGGTAGGCCGGCACCAGGCCGCCGGAGATCATCGCGGTACCGGGATTGTCTCGAAACGCGGTGCCGATGGCCCGGGTCCAACCGGGTTCCGCCCTGTCGTCGGAGTCGATGAATGCCACCACGCTGGTCTGGCTCGCGGTGAGGCCGATATTGCGGCCCCGCGGTATCACATGTGAGCCGTTCCTGGTCACGGTGATGCGCAGCCGGGACGAGTAGCTAGCCACGATCGCGAGGGTCTCGTCCGTGGAGTCGTCATCGACGACGACCACGCCGAAGTCCCGATCGGCCTGGTCAACCAGGGAGTCTAGGCAGGCGCCCAGGGTAGCCGCGCTGTTGTAGGTCAGGATGACCACGGTGAGCCCTGGCTGGAAAGCAGCGTTCGGCATCACGGCGGGGCTGCTGCCGGGGCCCGGGTCGTTGCCTCGGGACAGGCCCTGCCGGACATGCATAACCAGACTCCCCCCGGATCGCATTCCGCTATCGAGCCGCCGCTTCGGAAATCGTGGACGGCGGATTCCCCCATGCCTATATGTGCACCCTGGAGATTATATGCGCGCTCCGGAGATTGTGTGCGCACCCTGGAGATTGCGAAACATGGCGCCCGCGTTGTCATTGTTGCGGCATATCCACACGGTTTTGTCCGGCGTCGGCGGCGAAGCAGGAAATTGCACCTTTCCTAACCGAAGCTGCCCCAGAACAGCCAGCTCCGCCTCGGCGGCCGCCGAGGCGGAGCTGGCACCACGTATGCGCTCCCTTGGTTAACCGATCGCGTTCTTCACCGCCGTGTAGGCCGGCTTATGCACGCCTGCGGAGGTGAGCAGGCCGAACCAGTCCTCCGTATTGCTGGTGTCCGTCCCGTCATCCCGCCACGAGTACAGGTATACGCCGCCGATCCAGCTGGTCGCCTTCGCGGCCTCGATGGCCTGGGTAAGCTCCGCGGCCTGCGAAGTCTGGCCGACTCCCGACGGACCGCCGGACGGCGCGCCGACCTCGGTGATGTAGATTCGCTTGGCGCTATCGTGGTTGGCTGCCATCACGCTACGGATGGACGGGCTGGTCTGGCTCATCTGAGACCACCCTGACCAGGAATCGTAGGTGTTCGGCAGCGCCGGGTAGCTGTAGGGGTGGTAGCCAACGCCGTCGAAGTGGCCTCGTGCTCCGTATGCGTACATTGCCTGCAGGAACGTGATTGCGTTGATGTTGGTGCCGTCGTTGCTTTCCGGGGCGAGGCCACCGGACAGGACGAACGCCGACGGGTCTACATTCTTGATGGCCTTGTAAGCGGCGATCAGGTCTGCAGTGTAGGCAGCCGGATTCGGCGCGGGCTGCCAGAAAGCCGCGTTGTTCGGCTCGTTCCAGATCTCGAACGTCTTGACGCCCTTCGGTGCATAACGTGCAGCCACCTCGGATGCCCACCGCGCGTACTGGGCCGATGAGGCGGGCTGGGGTGAAGGATCGCCCCTGGTGCCGCTCACCGCCGCCCATGGCGGGCAGCCATCTACGATCAGGTCAGCTGACATCCCCGCGGCCCGCACCGACGCGACTGCCTGATCCAGCTGTGCCCAGTCGAACGAATTCTGACCACCGTACTGGACCCAATCCCAGTTGGCGTCCAGCCTGATTTCGGTGATGCCGATTGCTTTCATGGCTGCGAGCTGTGCCGCCTGGGTTGAGGTCGACTCGCCGAGCAGGTCTGGGTCTGCCATGCCGAACTGCGTTACGCCGCCATCGGTCCCGTTGGTTTGGGTGGCCGTGACACTGTGCGCGAGGCCGCCGGCGGCGGGGTGGGTGACCGCGGCGTAGGCCCCTGCCGGGACGGCGACGCTGGCGGTCAGCGCGCCGGCGGCCAGCAGGCCGGCCAGCGTCACGCCGCGGTGGCCGATGCCGTGCCGGGGGCGGATGTTCGCGGTGGCGGTGTTCCTGCCGTGGAGAGCCATTTCAATTCGCCTCTAATTAATGGGCGGCTGTCTGCTCTCCACTTTTCTTTTTTCCCGCGGCAGTGCTAAGAGGAACATTCCCTGTCCCTCGGAGGTGTTATCCCTGTCATTAAGGCCTGGGTAATTTGGCCTGGGTAATTTGGCCTGGGTAATTCGGCCTGGGTAATTCGGCGCGGGCCATTATGGCCGCCCATTTCCCTGCCATCGGATCCGAATGGCCCGGGTCTACCCGGGCACGGTCGCGTAACCTGTGGCTGTAAGCGCGGGTTCGCCCGTATGAATCGTGCAAGCATGCTGAGATCTGCGTTCGAGCCGTGTAGTCCCGCTGAGCGCAGGGAACGGGCGGAAACTCCTTAGCCTGATGCGATTACCCTCGCCGCGGTCGAGCAGGCGTCCTGGACGCGCATCCGGGCCGGTGGTCGGGCCTGACAGACGCTTTTGGGGTAGCCCTTGGACTCTCCCTCAGCCTGACCCTAAAGACGTAGGCGTTGATCGTGGTGTCTTCGTAGGGCCAGCCGTCCCGGTTGTTGATCGTGCGCAGGTAGTGGCCGAACTCAGCGAGGGTCAGCGAGCGCGCGTCCGCCGCCAGCTGCGACGGTGCCGGGCCGGTGTCGGCCGGGGGACAGATGGGCGGCAGCGGGGATTGCGCGCCGCGGCGAGTGGGCTGCGCAGCGCGCCGCGGCGGGTATGGGCCGGGCAACTGACAGCGATACCCGGGCCCATGCAGAACGCTTAATGCACGGGTGATCCGTGTCGCTCCAGTGTTCTCGCGTCACAGGCTGGGATGGTGCTGAAATGAGCAGTTTCCCGTGTCTTGTGCGTTTCGTGCCGGGCTCTGGCCGGGTCGGTGAGCTCGCGCAGTACCTGCTCATCGGCCACCGACAGCTCCGCCCCGGCCTGGTCCCGATCCTGTGTCACGTCAGTCATCTGGTATCTCCTCCGTCTCGGAAGTTGCACTGTGGAAATTACGATCCCCTCCGGGCGTTTATGAGCGCTTGCGGTGGTTTACCGGGTCGGGGAAGTTCCGGTGGCTTGCGGTAAGGCCGGGTTAGGCTTGGGGGTTAGTGAGAGCTTCGCTGCCTTGTTCTGGCGGGTGGGGGCAGATGGAAGACCAGCGGCTGGCCGTTCACCGGACGATCGTTGTCGTTGACGTGGAGGGGTTCGGGGATCAGCGCCGCACCAATGCGCACCAGGTGGCGGTCCGTGACGGCCTGTATCGCGTGATGCGGGAGGCGTTCGGCCGCGCGGGGATCTCGTGGGGTGACTGCGGCCGCGAGGATCGTGGCGATGGCGTATTCGTCTTGGTTCCGGCCGAGGTACCCAAGAGCTTGCTGGCGGAATCGCTGCCGCTTGCGCTGGTGACGGCGCTGCGCGCGCACAACACCGCGCATCCGGCCCCCGAGCGGATCCGGCTGCGGATGGCGCTGCACGCCGGGGAGGTCCAGTACGACGAGCACGGGGTGACCGCGGCGTCGATCAACTTGGCATTTCGGCTGCTGGACGCAGGCGCGCTGAAGGCGGCCCTGGGCGGATCGCCGGGCGTGCTGGCGGTGATCGTCTCGTCGTGGTTCTTCGAGGAGGTGATGCGGCACAGCGGTGCCGCGGCCGGGTATCGCCAAGTCGAGGTGGCCGTGAAGGAGACCACGACGATCGGCTGGATCTGCCTGCCCGATCACCTGGACCCGGCGGGCCGGGCAATGCCGCAGTTCCTGCCGGCTGTTCCTGCCGTGCCGCCCGTGCAGCCGACGGCGGCGGTGCGCACGCTGGCGCGCGACACAGGGGCGTTCACCGGGCGTGCGCGTGAACGGGACCGGCTGGCGGCCGCCGTCAGCGAGACGGCGGCCGGGGGGGAGTCCGCGGCAGGTGGTGTGCATGGCTTCGCGCCGGCGCTGACGAGTTTCGTGGGCCGGACCGGGGCGGTGCGTGATGTCGCGGGCCTGCTGGAGCAGTACCGGCTGGTGACGGTAACCGGGCCGGGTGGTGCGGGCAAGACCCGGCTGGCTGGTGAGGTGGCCGGGCGGGTGGCGGACCGGTTCGCGGACGGTGTGTGGCTGGCGGAGCTGGCGGCGGTGCGGGATCCGGCGCTGGTGGCCTCCGTGGTGGCGGCGGCGCTGGAGGTGCGGGACCTGCCGGGGGTGTCGGCCGCCGAGGCGCTGGCGCGGGTGCTGGCCCGTCGGCAGCTGTTGCTGGTGCTGGATAACTGCGAGCACGTGATTGGCGCTGCTGCGGAGCTGTGCGCGGGGCTGCTGCTTGCCTGCGATGATGTGCGGGTCCTGGCGACCAGCCGGGAGCCGTTGGCCGTGGCCGGGGAGGCCCGGTACCGGTTGGGGGCGCTGGCCGTACCCGGCCCGGATGACGCGGCGGATGCCGCGGGGTGTGAGGCAGTGGCGTTGTTTGCGGACCGGGCCCACCGCGCGGATGCGGGTTTCGCGCTGGATGGGGAGACCGGATCGGCGGTGGCGCGGCTGGTGGCGCGGCTGGATGGGATGCCGCTGGCGATCGAGCTTGCGGCGGCGCGGGTGGAGGCGCTGGGAGTGACCGAGCTGCTGGACCGGATTGATGACCGGTTCGGGCTGCTCGTGGCCGGTGACCGGCTGGCGGCTGGCCGGCAGCGGTCGCTGGCGGCCACCGTGGAGTGGAGTTACCGGCTTCTGAATGACCACGAGCGGCGGGTGTTCCGCGCGGTGTCGGTGTTCCCGGGGCCGTTCACGTTGCGGGCGGCCGAGGCGGTGGCGGTGGGGGATGACGCCGGGCTGGCGGTGCTCAGGCTGGTGGACTGCTCGCTGCTAGTGCCGCCGCGGGCTGGCCCGGATGGCCGGTCCCGCTATGTGATGCTGGATACGCTGCGGGCCTATGGGGCCGCGCTGCTGGCTGAGGCCGGCGAGGATGACGGCGCCGCTGCCGCGCTGGCCGGTTACGCGCTGGGCGTGGCGCAGCAGGCCGCGGCCGGGCGCGGGACCAGCACCGCCGAGGTGGCCGCCGCCCGGCGGCTGGATGCCGAGGACGCCACCATGCGCCAGGTGCTGGCCTGGGCTACACAGCACGATGCGGCCATGGCGCTGCGGCTGGCGGTCGCGCTGGAGTGGTGGTGGTTCCTGCGCGGCCGCCTGGCGAGCGGGTACCCGCTGCTGCGCCAGGCCGCCGACCGCGCCGCACCGGGCAGCGCCGGATGGTGCGCCGCGCAAGTCTGGCTCGGCTGGACGGGGCTGTACTCGGCCGATCTGGTCGGGGCGCTGGGCCACTTCACCGCGCTCTGCGACGCCATCGGGGACCGGCCGCTATCCCGGGCGCTGGCGGACGGCCTCTGCGGCCGGTCGGTGGCGTTGTCAAACCTGGGCCGGTTCGTCGAGGCGGCCGAGGAAGGCCGCCGCTCGCTGGCACTGGCCCGGGAGGTTGGCTACCCGGTTGGGGAGGCGATGGCCCTGGCGGGCCTCAGCATTGCCGCCTACATGGCTGGCGACCCGGGCAGCGCCGTGCTGCTGGCCCGGCAGTCGCAGCAGGTCAAGGCCGACATCCCCAGCTCGATAGCGCGGGCGTGCAGCAGCACCTTGATCGACGCGCTGACCGAAACTGGGGACCTGGCTGCCGCCGAGCATATCTGCGCGGCGGGGCTGGCCCTGTCCCGGGACGCGGGCGACCTGTGGAACCAGGCGAGCCTGCTGACGAAGACGACGATCTTGGACCTGCAGGAGGGCCGCGTCGAGGACGCCTCGGCGCACTTGCGGGAAGCGCTCCAGATCAACTTGCGGGCGGGCAGCTGGACAGACGTGCTCACCGGCCTGGACTGCTGCGGGTACCTGTGCGCCGCGACCCGGCGTCCCGCCGAGGCCGTCACAGCCTGGGCCGCTTGCGTAGCGCTTTCGCTGCACGAAGGGTTTACGGAAGCACCGGCGGCTGCGCGCCGGCGGCAGGAGCCCCTGCGCAAGGCGCGGCAGGCTCTCGGATCCGCCCGGGCGCGCGCGGCCGAGGAACGCGGCACGGCGATGAGCCGGGACACCGTCGCCGAGTACGCTCTCATGCTCACCGCCGCCGGCCCGCAGCAACCCCAGGTGGCGCTAGGCCTCGGGAAGCTCAGCGCCCGGGAACGGGAACTGATCACCCTGGTCGCTCAGGGCCGCACTAACGCCCAGATCGCCGCCCAGCTGGACATCAGCGTGCGCACGGTCCGCTCCCACCTGGACCGCATCCGGGACAAGACCGACTGCCGCCGCCGCGCTGACCTGACCCCCCTGGCCCTCAGCGCGGGGCTGGTGTAGCCAGGGCGGTCAGCGAGGATGGGAAGTGAACCCCCGGCGTCCCGCTATTGCGGTGATCCGGCTGCCGCACGGCGGTCCTGTCACCTCTGACCTGGCGTGCGATGTAGCTCCGCCTGTCACTGTCACACCTGCCGTCAGGACAACTCCGTCTCTGACGCTTCACTGCGGCGATGCAGTTGGGAGAGTTCTACGTACGTGGCGGCGTTGCGCTCGATCGCTGCGCGCTCCTCCTCGGACAGGTCACGCCGGACCTTGCCCGGCACTCCGGCCACCAGCACCCCCTCTGGGACCTGTTGCCCTTCGGAAAGCACCGCGCCGGCGGCGATGATCGAATAACGCCCCACGCGGGCTCGGTTGAGTACGATCGCGCCCATGCCGATGAGGACCAGATCCTCGATGGTGCACCCGTGGAGCGTCGCGTTGTGGCCAATGGTGACGTCTGAGCCAACGGACAGCGGCACGCCGGGATCGGCGTGCAAGACGCACCCGTCCTGCACGTTGCTGCGCTCGCCGACGGAGACGGTGTCACGGTCGGCGCGGAGCACGGCTCCGTACCAGACGCTCGCCTCACCGCCGATGGTGACGCGTCCAATGAGAACGGCACCAGGAGCGACGAAGGCGGTCCGGGAGACGTTGGGGCGATCTTGGCCGAGGGTGATAACTGACGGCAAGCCGGTGCCGAGGCGGGGCGCAGGCTGGCCGTTCATAGGCGGGCCCTGCCGATCACGTGCCGCGCTTTGAACATCTGCATGTCGCAGGTGTTCAGTTCAATTACCTGGACTGCGGTGCGCACCATTAGCACTTCCTTGGATCGCTGTTCCAGGCGGTCTTGCGCAGGGCCGCCGCTTCTGATGACACATCGTCCGGCCGCTCGGTTCCGGTGGCCAGCTCGTCCCTATCCCGCTCGCGGCCGACGATGCCACGGTACTCGCTGCGGCGGCAGTCTGGGCTTCGCCCGAAGCCAGGCTGATTACCTAGCGTGAGGACCAGCGCCCTCCCGGCGGAACCGAGCGCCGAATCGGAGCCCCTCACCGTGCGCAGAGGCGAGGGGGGCCGGAGCGCAGATTAACCAGATCGGGCGTGCCTGGGCCGCCGTGAGATGGACGGTACGGAGCGTCAGCCGGGTGACTCGGCCGACGGTCCGGCGGATATTCGGTTCCCCATGTCGCTGGGTGCCGTTCACACTGGCGGAGTGGGGCGAACCGTCAGCGCGTTGGTGACCTGGGGCGAGGTTTATCTCGGGGCGGTCGGGCCGTTTCCGGTCAGCGTCCCGTGGTGGTCAGAGGTCGAGCCGGTCGTGGCGTATCTGCGCGAGGTGCTCGATGTCCCGGTGCTCGTGTTGCGCCTGCTGCTGGTTGAGGGCGGGGAGGGCGGCCGTGACGGTCACGTGACGTACCATGTGGCGGCCTTCAGGCGCCCGGCCCCCAGGCTGCTGGCCGGCCGAACCGTTGATCAGGCGGCGTTGACCGGGCCGGAGGAACTGCGTTCGCCGTGGGCCCGGGTGGAAGGGATTCGTGAGGTGCTCAGCTGGGCGGCGGGCACCCTCGGCACAGCGGGGCGCCGCGTGACCGGGCCCGCAGTGCAGCGGAAGACGTGGAACCTAGCCGCACTGTTCCGGCTCCCTACCAGGGAAGGCCCGGTCTGGCTCAAGACCACGCCCCGCTTCGCCGCCGATGAGGCCGGCGTCATCGCCGCGTTCGCGCACGTAGATCCGACCTTGGTCCCGCCGGTCATCGGAGCCGGGCAGCGGCGAGTCTTGCTCGAACACCTGCCCGGCGAGGACTGCTGGGACGCGTCACCGCAGATCATCACCAGCGCGGTACAACGCCTCGCCGCCACTCAGGCCGCGCTTGCTAACCCCCCCGCCGGCCTCCCGCCCGGGCTGCCGGACCGGCGTTCACGGAGCATCGCCACGCAGATCCGCGCACTGCTCGACGGCCCGGTCGCCGGCGAGCTAACCGCCCGGGAGGTGGCTGCGGCACACGGGCTGCTGAACCGGTTCCCGCTGCTGGATGAGTGCGGCCTGCCCGACACCATCGTGCACGGCGACTTCCACCCCGGTAACTGGCGTAGCGACGGCGGCCCGCCGGTCATCGTGGACTTCGCTGACGCGTATGCCGGCAATCCGGTACTGGACGGACTACGGGCCTGTGACTTCCTGCCCGTGGGCAAACGGCCTGCAGCGGCCCGGGCCTGGATCGAAGCCTGGGCATCGTTTGTCCCCGGTTGCGAGCCGGCCCGCGCGCTGCGTATTGCTGAACCGCTCGCCCACCTCACCTACGCCGTGCGTTACCAGGAATTCCTCGCCGGCATCGAGCCATCCGAACGGATCTACCACCGAGGCGATCCTGCAGCTGCTGTCCGTGCCGCGCTGCGCAGCGCCACGCCGTAAGACAGCCGATCGGCCACGTCTCAACCACATAAAGACCAGCTCTGCCAAGCGTGTTCCCGGCACGGCGCGCGGCGGAGCCAGCGCCGGACCGGCTCTGGCAAGTCTCTGATCATCAAGGGGACCGCCCCGGAGCCGATCTCCACGGCCAGGCCCAGGCCCAGTTCCGGGGCGGCAAGGTCACAGCTTGCGTCTTGGACCGCTCCCGCCGAGACCGTAACCGCCTGGAGCGCCAACGGAACGTAACGACATATTCCGGGCACTACGATCGCGGCCCCGATCCCCCTGATCTGGGCCGCGATCGTTGGCCGAGCCCTGACCGGCCATGAACGCACCGATCAGCGGTTCCCGCCGCGCCCTTCGACTACTTTCTGTCACTTAGCGCGACGATGTGATGGAAGGCTGTGGAGATCCCGCGGCAGCGAGCGTCGGCTACGGCCTCCCGCGGGTTGCCGCTACCGGCCGCACTCGCACTGCCAGGAAGGTGGCGCTGTTCGCGCTCCGGGAGCGGGACGCGAGCGGCACCAGTTCCGGCCGGGTGGCCCGCGTCCGGGAGAGAATTGTGCCGTGCGGGAGCGGGTGCTGGTGCTGGCGGGGCTGGCGGAGGAGATCCGTGCGCGTCCGTGCGCCCAGGCTGTTCGCCTGGTTGCGGTGGACGGGCGCGGGGGTGCCGGAAAGTCGACGCTGGCCCGGGCGCTGGCCGTGGCCTGCGGCGGTGCGCCGGTTGTCCGGGTGGATGATTTCTTGTACTGGCGCGACATTGAGGGATGGTGGCCGCGGCTGGAACGCGAGGCGGTGCGGCCGCTGCTGTCCGGATTGCCCGCCCGCTTCCGCGTCCGTGACTGGGCCAATGATCCGCTGGGCCAGGGCCTGGGCAGATGGGCCATGGTCCCTCCCGCTGACGTAGTAATCGTCGAGGGGATCACCTCGTCACGGCAGGCCATTTCTGCCGATCTGACCATGGCCTTGTGGGTGCAAACTCCCCGCGGGGAGCGGCTGCGCCGCGCGATCGACCGCGATGGCCCGCAACGCCGGTCTTTGTGGATCGAGTGGATGCGGCTGGAAGATGAGTTCTTTGCCCGCGACGGCGCCGCCGAAAGAGCTGACCATGTCGTCTGCGGCCAGCCCCGCATTCCCTGCGACCTGGCCACCCAGGCTGTTCTCCTCGACTCACGCTAGCGGCTGC
>Ga0302177_10000659_pt1 | contig 25771 bp, 22 predicted proteins | sample I_Palsa_E1_2_FD_198780 | JGI IMG/M metagenome (GOLD analysis project Ga0302177, IMG submission 198780) | Peat permafrost microbial communities from Stordalen Mire near Abisko, Sweden - I_Palsa_E1_2 | ecosystem: Environmental > Terrestrial > Soil > Palsa > Peat permafrost | place: Sweden... | reverse complement strand
GTGGCCGCTCGGGTGCGCATCGGTGTCGGCAATCCCCGGGGGGACGATCTCGCCTTGGTCGATCTCCTCCGACAGTTTCGCCTTGGCGGCCAGAGCCCCTTCGTCCAGCACGCCGGAGCCCGCCGCCCGCGAGATGACATCGCCGCCGCGGCCGCGCAGCGCCCGAGCACCGGCGACGGCGATGAGCGCACCGGCAAGCGGCCCCGCGACATACACCCAGTAGCTGGTCCAGTCACCGCTGACCAGGGCGGGACCAAAGGAGCGGGCCGGGTTCATAGAGACGCCGCTGACCGGAGCTGCCCATAGGCCGGCCAGCGCGATGTAGCCGCCGACGCCGAGTGCGGCGATCGCGCCGACGTTCTGCGCGGCCGATGCGGTACCCAGGATCACGCTGACCAGCAGCGCGGTGAGCACGATCTCCATGAGCAGGGCCTGCCAGCTCGTGTACCCCGGACCCGGCAGCGTGGCCCCCAGATGCCGCGTGTTCCCGAACACCAGGCGCAGGAACAGGCAGGCCAGCGTCGCGCCGATGAGCTGGATGACGATGTAGCCCGGGACGCGCTTCCACGGGAAGTCTTTCCGCAGCGCGAAGGCTATTGACACGGCCGGGTTCAGGTGCGCGCCGGAGACCGCGCCCATGAACAAGATGATCGCCGTCACCATCAGGCCTGGGGCGACGACCGCCGCGGCGAGGCTGATCTGCCCCTTCGCGTGCAGAAGCCCTCCGCCCGCGGCGACCAGGACCAGCGCGAAGGTGCCCAGCAACTCTGAGAACAGCCGCCGCCATTCCTGGCGTGGGTCGTCGAAGTCCTCACGGTCCCCGAACTCAAGCCAGAGCACGTGGTGCGTGCGCGGGAAGGCCGGCCCCAGTTCCGCCGGGTCCATCTTCTGGGTCCTTGCGTCGCTCATAGCCCCTGCCCCCTGCGGCACCGTGTGCCGGCTCCAGCTCTCAGGCACGTTTTCTGTCATGGCCTGGCTGCTCTGCGGCGCGGGCTAGGTAGCTTTCGACGAGGGCGTCGGTGAACTGAGGCGGGACGTCCTGCCCGGTGACGAGGACCCGGTAGTAGACAGGGCCGACGAGCTGGTCCATACCGGAACCCTATGCCTTGGCCAGTCAGATCCGGCCCAGTCAGGCCGGCAGGCGCAGCCTGTTGCGGCACTAGCTTGATGACTCGTCGTGGGGGAGTTTGGGGAACGAGACGGTTGGCTCGTACGGGATCGCGTCGAGGAAGCCGACCAGGCCCGTGCCGCGGTACAGGCCGACCTGGTTGTGCCGCTCGGCCAGGCCGTGCCGGAGCAGCACCCGCTCCTGGTCGGTGCCGGCCTCGGTGAACGGGGTGTCCCAGGGGCCGTGGTCCCGCAGCCGCCTGAGCATGGCCAGCGGCAGCCAGACGCCGTCCAGGGTGACGCCGTACTCCACGACCATCCGCTTCTCGATCTTCCCGGGCTCGTCGCTGCTCATCATCACCGTCTCTAGGTCGGCAGCATGCTCTTCCCCGCGGTAACGCTGGCCGGGCCGCCGGTCATCCGCCAACCCGGATGCCGAGCTCAGATACCCAGTCGTTAGATGCCTAGCCGGTCGAGCAGGCGTTCGTGGTAGACGGCCGGGCCGCCGAAGAGCAGCTCGGAGGACTTGGCGCGGCGGAAGTACAGGTGGGCGGGGTGCTCCCAGGTGAATCCGATGCCGCCGTGCACCTGGATGTTCTCCGTCGCGGCGAACAGGTAAGCCTGCGAGGAGCAGATGTGCGCCGTCGCGGCGGCGACTCCGGACTCCGCCGCGGCCTCATCGGCCAGGCGGGCCGCCTCACGGGCCGTGGCTTCCGCGAGTTCCACCCGGACTAGCATGTCCGCGCACTTGTGCTTGACGGCCTGGAAGGAGCCGATCGGCCGGCCGAACTGGAACCGGGTCCTGGCGTACCCGGCGCTCATCTCCAGGCACCGCCTGGCCCCGCCGGCCTGCTCGGCGGCCAGCGCCACGCAGGCCAGGTCGAGCACCTGGCTCATCATCCGGCCCCCCTGGCCTTCGGCGCCGATGAGGATCGCGGGTACCTGGTCGAAGGTCAGGGCGGCCATCGGCCGGGTGGGATCGAGGGTGGTCATCGGCTCGGCGCGCAGTCCGGGCGCCCCGCGGTCCACCGCGAACAGGGCAGGCCCGGCGGTGCTGCGGGCCACCACCAGCACCAGGTCCGCGATGGCCCCGTCGATGACGAAGCTCTTCTTCCCGGTCAGCACCCAGCCCTCCGCGGTCCGCTGTGCCCGGGCCGCGACCATGGCCGGATCCCAGGACGCATTGCCTTCCGCCGCGGCCAGCGTGGCGATGGTCTGTCCCGCGGCGATGCCGGGCAGGTACCGCCGGCAGGCGCCCTGGTCGGCCGAGGCGAGCAGCGCCTGGGCGGCGAGCACCACCGTGGCGAAGAAGGGCGAGCACAGCAGGGCGGCGCCCATCTCTTCCAGCACCACCCCGAGTTCGGTCAGGCCGAACCCGTCACCGCCGTACTCGGTGGGCAGCGCCAGGCCGGGCAGCCTGAGCTGGCGGGCCATCTGGTCCCACACCGCGGGATCATGCCGCCCGGTCTGCATGGCGGCACGGACGGCGGTCTCGGGGGACTTGGCGATGAGAAACTCCCTGACGGCCTCGCGCAGTTCGTCAAGCTCTTCCTTGCCGTCGTTCATGACCCACCCCCGGATTTGGGCAGCGCGCGGAACGGTGAGGTGGTGTCGATGGCGGGTTCCTTGGGCAGCCCGAGGACCCGTTCGGCCAGGATGTTCTTCATGATCTCCTCGGTACCGCCCAGGATGCGCAGCGCCGGCGCGGCCAGCAGCAGCTCCGCCCAGGCGTAGGTACCCCACTCCCCGGTGTCGGCGATGATCCGCGGCCCGAGGACCCGGGAGACGAAGTGCGCCGCCCGGGTCAGGTTCTGCGCGTACATCAGCTTGGCGACGGACATCTCCGGCCCCGGCGTGACCCCAGCCCGCATCCGCTGGAACGCGCGCGCGTTCAGATGCCGGGTGGCCATCATGCCGGCCAGCAGCTCACTCAGGTCACGGCGCAGAGCGCGGTCGTCCCAGGTCCAGGTGGCCCGCATCAGAGCGCTGAGCCGCTCTGGTGACAGCGCCTCGGCGACCGGGCCGCTGCTCTCGCTGCCCACGGTGGCGCGCTCGTTCATCAGCGTGGTGAGGGCGACCCGCCAGCCGCCGTTGACCTCGCCGAGCCGGTGGTCGTCCGGCACCCGGACGCCGGACAGGAAGACCTCGTTGAAGTCCGAGCCGCCGGTCATCTGGCGCAGCGGGCGCACGTCCACCCCGGGTGCGCTCATGTCGACCAGGAACGCCGTGATGCCCTTGTGCTTCGGCGCGTCCGGATCGGTCCGGCACAGCGCCATGCCGATCTGGCTATGCTGCGCCACCGAGGTCCACACCTTCTGCCCGTCCAGGATCCATCCGCCGCCCCCCGGCGCCGGCCCGGCGCGGGTCTGCAGGCTGGCCAGGTCGGACCCGGCTTCCGGCTCGCTGAACAGCTGGCAGGCGATCACGTCGCCGCGGTACATGGCCGGCAGATAACGGTCCTTGATGGCCTGCTGGCCGTGCGCCAGGATGGTCGGCCCGATCATGCCCAGCCCGATCACGCTCAGCGTGCCGGTGTCGGGGACGTCGTAGCCGGACTCCACGCTGTCGTAAATCAGGTCATGGACCGCGGTCAGACCACTGCCGCCGTACTCCGGCGGCCCGGAGATCCAGCCGAACCCGCAGCTGTACCGGGTCCGCTGCCAGTCCCGGGCGGCGCGCAGCTTCCGCTCCTCCACCTCCGGTGGGTCCGAGCTGAAGTAGGGCACGCTGTCGTCGCCTTCGCCCCAGCGGAACTCGGCCCGTTTGCTCCTCGGGGCAGCGTGGGCGTCGAGGAACGCACGCGCCTGCCGCGTGAAGTCGTCCAAGTCATGCAGGTCATGCACGTCGTCAGGCATCGGTCCCCCTCAGGTCGACAGGATGGTGACCGCGGACACGCCGGGGGCGCCGTACAGGTGGGCGTAGCCGACCGCGGGCTCCCCCGGCACCTGGCGGGCTCCCGCGGTGCCGCGCAGCTGGCGGACCAGTTCATGGATCTGGCGCAGCCCGGAGGCGCCGATCGGCTCGCCGTTGCCGATCAGGCCGCCGTCGGTATTGACCGGCAGGCTGCCGCCGATCCCGGTCTCGCCGTCGGCGATCAGCCGCTCCTGCTCACCGTCCTTGCACAGCCCGTTCTCGGCCATGTGGATGATCTCCGAGCCGGCGTCGGTGTCCTGCAGCTGCGCCACCGCCACGTCCTGCGGCCCGATGCCGGCGATCTCGTACGCCTCCCGCGAGGCGTCCACCGTGGGGCTGGGCGCGTGCTCGCCCGCCGGCAGCGACGGGCTCTGCAGCTCGAACGCGCCGATCCGGCGGCTGCGCAGCGTGCAGGCGCGCACCCGGACCGGACGCCCGGCGTATTTGTGCGCCTGGTCGGCGCGGCACAGCACGACGGCCCCGGCGCCCTCGTCCGGCCCGCAGTACATGAACTGGCGGAGCGGGTAGTTCAGCACCGGGGAGGCCAGGATGTCCGCCACCGACAGCGGGGTGCGCCGCCACGCGTTCTCGTTAGCTGAGGCGTTGCGGAAGTTCTTGGCCGCCACCATGGCCAGCGTCTGGTGGGTGATGCCGTGGTCGTGCATGTAGCGGTTGATCTTCATGCCGAAGAAATGCGTGGTCAGGAACAGGCCGGTCTGGCCGTACCAGGAGGGCAGGCCGGCCACCGACGGGTCGGCCGCGAACGCGCCCCTGGGGTGCTTGTCCATCCCGATCGCGATGGTCAGGTCGTGCTCGCCGGTCTCGATGGCCCGGGCGGCCATCGACAGCGCGGTGCCCGCGGTGGCGCAGCCGTTGAACACGCCGCGGAGCGGCACACCGGTCAGGCCGAGGCGGCCGATGACGGCGTCCGGGTTATAGACCTCCAGGCTGCCCACGAACCCGGCCCGGACCTGCGGCCAGCTGACCCCGGCGTCGGCGAGCGCGGCCCGGACCGCATCGGCGGCCATGTCCATCGCGGACTTGCCACCGAACCGGCCGAACGGGTGCAGCCCGACGCCGATGATAACCGCTTCCATCATGCCTCCCCGATTACGGGCGCGAACGCGAACGTCATGATCTCGGTGCCGTCCGGGCTGACGCTGTACGGCACGATCGCCAGCCGCATCGGCTGGCCGATGGATAGCCGGGCCGGATCAGACTCGGTCAGCCGGGCCTCGACCATGACCTCGCCGGACAGTTCGACGTAGCCCAGCGCGTACGGCTGGAAGGTCGCGGCGGTGTCGGCGCCGTCGTAGGGCGGGCTCGGCGGCCTGAAGTCCTGCGTGGTGAACGTCCACAGTGTGCCGCGGCCGGGCAGCAGCCTCTCGGTGGCCTCGGTCCCGCCGCACCGCTGGCAGGCCGGTCCCGCCGGGAACCCGACCAGACGGCAGCTTGCGCACTGCGCCCCGATCAGCTGGGGCTCGTCGGAGGGCCAGGTGAAAAGGCCTTCCGCCACTGGGATCTGGCGGGATCCGGTCATCGCCGCACGCTCCTGCCCGCCGGCCGCGGCCGGCTCTTTTCCCGGGGCGCCGCCGGCTCCCGTGGGCGGAGCGGCCAGCGCGCTTCTCGTTTCGAAGGCTACCCTGAATACATATAACTATGTAAACTCTTTATACCCGATGATGGCCGAACCACGCTAGCGCGGTGCGTACTAGAGAGGAAACGATGACTAAGATCTGGGCCAACTCCGCGGACTCGCACGTGCTGGAACCCGCCGACCTGTGGCTGCAGTCGCTTCCGGCCAGGCTGGCGGAGCGGGCACCGCGATCCGAGCGCGGCGACAAGTACGAGATCCTCTACATCGACGGCGAGCGGATGGACCGCCAGCTGAACGACTTCATGGACGCGATGCGCCCGCCGGGTGCCCGGGACCTTGACATCCGGCTGAAGGACCTCGACGGCGAAGGCGTGTGGGGCCAGCTCGCGTTCCCCTCGATGGGATTCTGGACCGTCAAGATCACCGACCGGGAGCTGGCCAGGGAAACGGTACGCGCCTGGAACGACTGGGCGCACGCCGAGATCCTGAGCAAGAACCAGCGGGTCATCCCCACGGCGTGCGTGTCCACGGCGAACATCGACGATGCGGTCGCCGAGCTGGAACGCGCCGCCGGGCTCGGCTTCCAGGCCGTGTTCCTGCCCAGCCAGACGCGCCCCGGCGAGGAATACGCGCTCGATCGCTGGGAGCCGGTGTGGACCGCCGCGGAGCGGGCCGGGGTCGTGCTCGGCTTCCACATCGGCACCGGCGGGGACACGGTGGTGTTCCGCGGTCCCGGCGGCGCCATCGTCAACTACATGGAGACGACCTATCCCGGCATGCGGGTCGTGTCGCACCTGGTCGCGGGCGGCGCCCTGGACCGCCACCCCGGCCTGCGCATCCTCATCGCCGAGGGCGGCGCGTCCTGGGTGCCCGCCATCGGGGACCGGATGGACGAGGCCTACCGGCAGCACGGCATGTTCGTCCGGCCCAAGCTGACCAGGCTGCCCAGCGAGATCATCCGCCAGCAGGTCTACGCGTCCTTCCAGCACGACAAGAGCGCGGTGCAGGTCGTGCCCGCGATGGGCTACCGCAACGTGCTGTGGGGCGATGACTACCCGCACCTGGAAGGCACCTACGGGCACACCCAGGAGACCCTGCGCGGCCTGTTCGCTGATGTCAGTGACGACGTGCGCGAACGGGTCACCAGCGGCGCCTTCAACGAGCTGTTCCGGGTTCCCGCCCAGAGCGCCCAGCAAGCATCGGTATGACGCCCGCCTGGCCCGGCGGCTGACTGGCCACGCCGCCGTAGACCTGTAGTCCCGGGCTCGGACACCGCGGTATGCCGCGATATTCTTCCGGTGTCGAGTCCGGGCCGCGGGTCCGCCGGGACCAGATCGCGTGTCGCCGACGAGAGGTCTCGGAACGGAACTGATTGCCCATGGCTAGTGGCGCTTTCGACCCGGAGGCGTGGCACGACTTCTTCATCGCCGCGGCCGGCGCTACCGCGGCGCTCAGTGGCCTGATTTTCGTGGCGGTCAGCATCAACCTGCGCGCCATCCTCGCTGAGGAGAAGAAGATCGGCAGCTCCTACCTCACCGGTCGCGCCCTCGAATCGCTCGTCGACCTGCTAATCGTGCTCGGGATCAGCCTGGTGGGCCTGGATCCATCGATCGGCCGGGTCGCTTTCGCGGCGTTCCTGCTGTTTTGCGCGGCCGGGTCAGCGGTGTCTCCGGCCCTGGCTACGTCCGCCCACCGGTCCTCGGGCGTCAAGCCGGTCGCCTACAACCTCCGGCTGTCCCTCGCCCTGCTCCTGGTCGCCGCGTATGCCGTGGGCGGAGCCACCATGCTGGCCCGGGGCGGTGGCGGGCTGCACTGGCTTCCGTTCGCGTTCATCCTCGCGGTCAGCATTGCCGCATCCAACGCCTGGATCTTGCTCGTCGAGGTCCTCCGCTAAAGGGGCGACACCGAACGTGCTCTGGCAGGACGAACAGCTCAACGCGATATCGGCGGCGCTCGAGGCGGCACGCAGCGGACAGCCCACGGTCCTGAGCGTGCTGGGAAAGCCGGGAATGGGGAAGACCTCGCTGCTGCGCGAGATCGCGACCCGAGCGTCTGGCTTTAACGTCCTTCAGGCAGACGGACAGCAATCGGCTTACCGCGAACCGTTTGATCTGCTCCGCCAGCTCGGTGTCCGCTCACTCGGCGGCATCTCCAGGGACCCGCTGGTCGCGGCCCAGGGCCTGCGGGACCTGGTCGATACGCTCAGCCCCACCGGTCCGGTGCTGATCGGAGTCGACGATCTGCAGTGGGCCGACCAGGAGTCGGTCGAGTCGCTCTACTGGCTGGTGCACCGCGCTTACGGTGACCGTCTGCTGGTGGTGCTCGGGTCGCGTCCTGAGGGCCCGGGGAGTACAGGGGCCTGGCGTCGGCTGATACATCAGGCGTCCCGCGGGCCAGCGTTGTGGCTGACCGGGCTGTCCTTCGAACAGGCCGCGGCGGCAGTTCTGGCTGTCGATCCGAGCGCGGACCCGGATGCCATTCGCCGCCTGTGGGACCACTGCTCGAGAAGCCCGTTCCACCTGGATTCGCTGTTGCGGCAGTACGGCTTTTCTGAACTGGCCGCCATGCGCTCCCTGCCGGCGCCGAGCGAACTGGCCGCCCGCACCAAAGCGGAACTTTCCGGCTATCCGCTTGATGTCGTCGCCCTGGCCCACGCATCGGCGGTGCTGGGATACGGCTGGCAGGCCTTGCCCAGACTGGCTGCGATAGGCCAGGTCGATGACCCGGCCGGTGCCCGCGAAGCGCTCGTGGTGGCCGGCCTGCTGGTCGCGCGGGTGCCGGACATGACTTCGCCGCTGCGAACATCGCACGCGCTGGCGCGGGCGGCCATCTACCAGTCGATTCCCTATGCCCGCAGGCGGCAGCTCCACCTCCGCGCGGCCGGGCAGGCCGGCACGGTCATGGAGTCGCTCGAACATCGCGTTGCGGCAGCGGATCACTACGACGACGCTCTTGCCGCCGAGCTTGAGCTGGCCGCACAGACCGCTCACGGCGCGGGGGACTTCGGTCAAGCCGGGCAGATGTTCCGCTGGGCGAGTGAGCTGAGCAATGATGCCGCGATCCGGAATCGCCGGTGGCTCGACGCGGTCATCGACATGATCCTGGCTCGCGACGTCGCGTGGGTGCGCCAGCAACTTCCCGCCGTGCTATCAGCGCCGGATCTGGCCCGCCGGGCGGTGGTCCACGGGCTCATGTTCGGAGTCGAGAAACGATGGCTGGACGCCTGGGCCACCTACACTGCCGTGAGCCAGGCCGTCCTTGACCAGGCGGAGTCGGTTGTCCGCTACCGCCTTCTGGTCCTGACGGCCTGGTCGATGATCTGCGCCGGCCGCGACCTCGAGGAGCTCGCGCAGTTGCTGACCCGGGCAGCGAACGAGCTAACTCCTGACCGGGCCCTGATCGGAAATGTGATCTTCGCCCGAGGGATGCTGGGCCTGCGGCGAAGCGATACGGCAGCCCTCGATGAGACCTTTGACTCGATCCCCGCGCGGTCATCGGACACGCCGCTGCAGCTGACCTACAAACTCGCCTGGCGCGGGTCGGTTCACGCTTTCTGGGGCAACGCCGCAGCTTCGGAAGCCGATCTGGCCGAGGTGACGACCCGTATCCGCACCGGTGTCGGCGACAACAGCGACGGCGTTTACAGCGGCTTGCTGGCCTTCGCCCGCTGGCTGAACGGCTCGTGGAATCTCGCCGACGTCGAGATGCGGATCGCCCTGGACCACGTGGTCGGGCAGCCGCACCCGATGCTCCGCGCCATCGAGCCGCTGCTGCACGCGGGACGGGGCGACTTCGTCCAGGCGGACAAGAAGCTGCGCGAAGCAGCAGATGTCCTGGAGGTAATGCCCTGGCGTGAGCCGGTGCACCTGTACGTGATCAGCTACGTCGCCCGCCTGCACGCAGGCGCCGATCCGGCGGCCCGGAAGATGGGGCTGCGGCGTCTGCGTACTGTCTTCGGCGACTCGATCCTGACGGTCCCCGGCTTCACCGGTTCACTCTGGATAGTCCACCTGGCGATCGCCGGGATCTGGGCCGGCGACCTGGACCGCGCCGGGGAGCTGACCCGGCAGAGCGAGAGACAGCCGCACCCGCCGCGCTGGATGGCGTGGGTGCCGGCCTGGGTACGGGGACTGGCCGCCGAAACAGCCGGGGCGACCGGGCCAGCCCGGATGCAGCTGGATGCGGCGGTCGCCGGGTTCACTGACGATCTGCCCCTTTACCGGGCCCACGTCCTCGCCGATCACGCGCGGGTGGCGGCTCGGCAGCACGACGACGCAGCCGCCCGGCGGTCGCTGGACGCGGCCGGCCAGCTCTATCGCGTCCTCGGAGCAGTGCCATATCTCGCGCGGCTGAACGAGACCGCAGATCGGCCACGGTCCGGCTCGCTCGTCGAGGTGGATGCGCTGTCTGCGCTCAGCGACCGCGAGCGCGATGTCGCGACGCTTCTGGTCAGCGGGCTCACCTACGCCCAGATCGCCCGCGACCTCTACGTCACCCGCGCCACCGTCGGGTTTCACACCGGCAGGATCTACGCCAAAACCGGCGTCACATCCCGGGCCGAACTCATCGACCTGGTCCGAAGCGGCACTCCTGGGCGCCGGAACTAGTCGTTTCATACAGTCGCGCCGGGCGCGGTCAGCGCGAGTCTGTTGGTACCCAGCCCACTACCAAGGAACCAGCCATGACCACATCGGCCACAACCGACCCGGATCCCGCCGTCAAGACCCCGAACGCCGTCAGTGTCACCGGCTTCTTCGCCGACGAACAGTTCGACTTTCTCACCCGCAGCGCCATCGGCTACGCCGCCAAGGGCGTCATGGACGTCGGCGAGGTGTTCGCCACCATCGCCCGCATCACCGACGGCGACGCCGACAGCTGGTACGCCGCCTGGCGCCAGACCGCCGACAAGCTCCACGCCAGAGCCACCGCGGCCCTCGTCTCCGGCCACGTCGCCACGGCCAGCACGTTCTTCCTCGCCGCCGCCGAGGCGTACTCCCAAACCAACGCCGTTGCCGATCGCCAGCACGACCAGACGCTCTCCGCGTCGACCTTCGACCTGCAGATCCAGTGCTGGGAGGCCTTCATCGACTCGACCGAAGGCCGCGCCCAGCGCATCGCCGTCCCGTACCAGCCGGTTCCGATGCCCGGATACCTGTTCCGCCCCGACACCTCCGGCACACCTCGCCCGACCCTGGTCATGACCAACGGCAGCGAAGGGTCGCTGTCCGGACTGTGGAGCTGGGGCGTCAGCACCGCTCTGGCCCGTGGCTGGAACGCATTCATCTATGACGGCCCCGGCCAGCAGACCATGCTCTTCCACCACAACGTGCCGTTCCGGCCGGACTGGGAAGCGGTCATCACCCCCATCATCGACAGCCTCGCCGGCCGTCCCGACGTCGACGCCGCCGCGCTGCTGGCCTACGGCTGCAGCCAGGCCGGCTACTGGGTGCCCCGCGCCCTGGCCTTCGAACACCGCTTCGTCGCGGCCGCCGTCGACCCCGGCGTCATGGACGTCTCCACCAAATGGCTGACCTACATCCCCGCCGAGCTGATCGCCATGCTGCAGGACGGCAGCCAGGACGCTTTCAACGCCGCCATCGCCGAAGCCGCCGCCAAGGACCCGATGCTCGCCCAGGCCATGGCCGCCCGCGGACGCCCGTTCGCCCAGCCGACCGCCTACGACACCTTCAAGGCCGCCGCCCAGTACAACCTGCGCGACGTCGTCACCGAAATCCACACCCCGACGCTGATCACCAACCCCGACGACGAGACCTTCTGGCCCGGGCAATCGCAGAACCTCTACGACCACCTCACCGGCGAACGCGAGATCACCCACTTCGGGCGCGAAGACGGCGCCAACTTCCACTGCGAGCCCATGGGACGCGCAGAGACAGAATGCCGGATCTTCGACTTCCTGCAAGACCAGCTCGATCGCAGGAACTGACTCGATCTCGATGCAGCCCCCCCAGGCGCCAACGCCGCGTCTCGCATCCGACTTCAACCGGCTGCTCTTCTCGGCGGCCATCGGTGTGCCAGCCACGGCGGCAGCAGAAGGCCTGTACCTAGCCATCTCAGGCGGTGGGCTTTCGGCCGTCGCGGTCGTGGTCGCCGCCTACATTTTTTCGGCCGCATCTTCTCTCGCCTATTTCATCACCACGTTCGCGGTCTTTCAGGACGCCGACGCCGACACACTGGCGCGCTGGGTCGCGGCGACCGCGCCAACCGGACGACTCTCTAAACTGCAAGCTGAGTTCGCCGGAACCGGTCCGACCATTTCGGTGCAATGGTCAGGTCTGGCGATCGTGTCGGTCGTGGTGCTCGCCCTGTCCCCCGACCTGCTCAGGCAACCGCTGGTGATCGCGCTGAGCGCGGCCGTGGTGACGACATCATGGCTGGTCACCATAGTCTCGTACGCGGTCCATTACGCACGCGTAACGGCGACCGTCGGCGGGCTCACGTTTCCCGGCGACCGCGGCGTGGTCTTCTGGGATTGCGTCTACCTCGCCACCCAGGTGCAGACCACCTTCTCATCCTCAGACGTCGAGATCGGAACAACCCTGACCCGCAGGATTGTCACCGGTCACACGCTCGTCGCATTCGCCTTCAACACGGTCATCATCGCCCTGCTCATAGCCGTGCTCTTCCTTGGCCACAACTAAGGCCGGCTGCCTAGGGTGTCGGCGTTGGGGGCGGCCTTGGCGACTAGGGCGGGGATGACCGCGGACAGGCCGGGTGAATCCCAGCGGGTGTCGCGGGAGACGGCCGGGCCGTTCACCCAGCCCTCAAGGACGGTGATCGCGTTGCCCCAGACGCCGAAGAGGCGGCCGGTTACGTCGCGGGATTCCGGCGAGCCGAGCCACACGACCAGCGGCGAGATGGCCTCCGGGCTCAGGTCCGCGGCGGCCGCGGCGGTGCGCATCATCTCGATATCCTCGGTCATCCTCGTCAGCGCGGTCGGCGCGATGGCGTTGACCGTGACGCCGTACCGTTCGAGTTCGCGGGCCGCGACGATGGTCAGGCTGGCGATCCCGGCCTTGGCCGCCCCGTAGTTACCCTGGCCCGGGTTGCCGAACAGGCCCGACGGAGAGGTCGTGTTGATCACCCGCGCGTCGTTGGCGTGGCCGTCCTTGACCCGCCGGCGCCAGTACGCCGCGGCGTGGTGCAGCACCGCGAAGGTGCCCTTCAGGTGCACGCCGATGACCGCGTCCCAGTCCGCCTCGGTCATCGAGACGATCATCCGGTCGCGCAGGATGCCCGCGTTGTTCACCACCACGTCCAGGCCGCCGAACGCCTCGACGGCCTGGCCGATCAGGCGCTCCGCGCCGGCCCAGGAGGAGATGTCATCGGTACTGGCGACCGCCTCGCCGCCGGCCGCGGTGATCTCGTCGGCGACCGCCTGGGCCGGGCCAGCCGAGGATCCTCCGCCGTCCCGGGCACCGCCGAGGTCGTTGACCACGACCCTGGCGCCTTGCGCGGCAAAGGCCAGGGCATGGGCCCGGCCGATGCCGTTCCCCGCGCCGGTGATGACCGCGACGCGCCCGGTGCATGTTCCTGCGGGCATGAGCTCTCCTCCTGGGCGGGTGCACGCACCCGTGTTCGTTCGGAATAAATGGTTTTGGTTAAGGGCGGAAATCCGCCACGAAGGGCTGATGGGCGAGGCTGCCGCCGTCGACGCAGATGTTCTGCCCGGTGATGAAGGCGGATTCGTCGGAGGCCAGGAAGACGACCAGCGCGGCGACGTCCTCCGGACGGCCGAGGCGGGGGGTGAGCGCGTGCCGCAGCATGGTCGCGTGCACGGCGTCGCGGCCGGGCTTGCCGCCGATCACGATGAACCCGGGCGATATCGCGTTGCACCTTATCCCCTGCTTGCCGAACTCGGTCGCGGCGTAGCGGGTCAGGCTGATCAGGGCGGCCTTGGAGGCGCCGTAGGCGGGGTTGCGCAGGTCACCGGTGAGGCCGGAGCCTGAGGCGGTGTTGATGACCGAGCCGCCGCCGCGCGCGATCAGGTGCGGCGCCGCGGCCTGGATGGCCACCAGGGCGCCGCGCAGGTTGACCCGCATCGTCTCGTCCCAGACATCGGGGTCGGCCGCGCTCACCGGCAGGTCCCTGGTCGCGGCCAGCTGGGTCGCCGCGGCGTTGTTGTGCAGGATGTCCAGGCCGCCGTAGGCGGTCACCGCCGCCTCGACCATGGCCCGCACCGAGTCATTGTCGCCCAGGTCCGCCTGGACGGCGATCGCCTCGCCGCCGGCGGCGGATATCGCCTCCGCGACCTGCTTGGCGCCTTGTGCATCCAGGTCAGCGACCACGGTGCGGGCGCCCTCGGCGGCGACCCGCCGGGCGGTAGCCTGGCCGATGCCGGACGCCGCGCCGGTGACGATCGCGATCTTGCCGTCGAGCCTGCCCATGGTTATGCCTCCTTGAGCAACGCGCGGAGCTGGGTGCAGATGGTCTGCACGTGGCGGACGGCCAGGTCCTCGGGCAGGCCGGCCACCGAGGCGCCGAGCCATACCGTCTGCACCGGGGCCTCGCCGATGTAGTCCTTTATGGCCTGGGCGACCTGATCGGGCGGGCCGAACAGGAAGTACGACATCGGGCCGGCGTCCGGTCCTTTGGCGCGCAGCCGCTCGGGGTCCACCGGGCGGGGCGCGGGGTTCGCTGTTCCCTCCACCATGTACCTGCGGTAGCTGTCCTGGGCGTAGGCGATGTGCGGGGCGAGGCGAGGCCAGTCCCGTTCGGGATCGTCGGTCACGTAGGCCTGGATTCCGCCGCCCATCCGGGCGGTGGCTGGGTCGTGGCCGCCGTCGGCCAGGCCGTCGCGGTAGTGCGGCCAGGATTGGGCGCTCAGGGTAAGCAGGCCCTCGCCCATCAGGCCGGCCCGCCGGGCGCCTTTCGGGCCCTGGTAGCCCAGCCAGATCGGCAGCTGGTCCTGTACGGGCCGCGGGGTGAGGCCGCCCTTGTCCCACCGCCGGCGCAGCTCTTCTACCTGGTTGTCGAGGATGCGGTAGCGGGCGGTGAAGTCCGTGCCGAACAGCTCGAATTCCGGCACCCGGTAGCCGGCGCCCAGGCCGAGCTCCAGCCGGCCGCCGCTGATGATGTCGACCACCGCGGCTTCCTCGGCGAGCTGCGCGGTCTTGCGCAGCGGCGCGACGAGGATGCCGGTGCCCAGCCGGACGCGGGTCGTGCGCGCGGCCGCGGCGGCCGCGAAGGTCAGGGGCTGCGGCAGGTAGCCGTCTTCGAAGCCGTGGTGCTCGGAGAACCAGAGGGAGTCCGCACCCAGGTGTTCGGCCTCCTCGCACAGCTCCAGAGTGAAGGCGTAGAGCCGGGCCGGGTCCTGCCGCCAGGCGGGCGGGTTGCGCAGGTCGAACCAGACGCCGAGCTTCACCGGGCTGCTCCGTTCTGCGCTGGGCTCAGGGTGGCGACCCGGGCGTCGCCGTCCCAGAAGCGCGCCCACGACCCGAACCCGGCGGGCAGGGCCGGCTTCCCGCTGCCCGCCCAGCCGGTGAACCTCGCCGACTGCGGGGTCTTGGTCACGTCGGCCGCGTACCAGTGGCGCTCGCGCCGCCGGGAGATGAACCACTCGCCGTCCACTCGCGCGTACTCGTCGAAGTAGCAGATCGCCATCACGATCCACTCGTCCCCCACCTCGTGTTCGGCCCGGCAATAGACCGCGCCGGTGGCCGCGTCTTTGCTGGTCAGCTCGATGCGGTGCCCGCAGATCTGATGCACAGAACGGTAGAACCGGCGCACCATCGGGTCGAGATAGCGCCGCAGCGCCTCGCGGCCGGTGCCGTGCCGGCCCATGTCCACGTCCGGCCGGAAGCAGCCCACCCAGGCCTCCATGTCCCGGGCGTCCACCGCCATCGCATACCGGATGGCCAGCTGACCGATGGCCAGCTGCGCCTCGATACGCTCGACACGCTCTTCGAGGTCGACCACGAGATTTTCTCCCTTCGGACGCCTGGACCGATCGTCCATTATTTAGCATAATTAGTCAACTGATTCTAGCTTGGAAGGGCCCATCGTGCACCCGGGAATCTTCGCCGCCAAGGAGCCGGCCCGACCGGCGGTCATCATGGGCGCCGCCGGCACGGTGGTGACCTACGCCGAGCTTGAGGCCCGCTCCAACCAGGTGGCCTGGCTGGCCAGGCGCAGCGGGCTGCGCCCCGGGGACGGCCTGGCCGCGATCACCGAGAACCGGCCGGAACTGCTCGACCTGGCCTGGGGCGCGCAGCGCTCCGGCCTGCAGTTCACCGCGGTCAACTGGCACCTGACCGCGGCGGAGGCCAGCTACGTGGTCACCGACAGCGGGGCCCGGATGGTGGTCATCAGCCGCCAGCTGGCCGGCCTCGCGGCGCAGCTAGGGCCGGCGCTGGCGCCGGGAGTCCGGCGGCTGATGATCGGCGGGACGATCCCCGGCTGGGATGCTTTTGAAGCAGCCGTCGGTGCGTTGCCGCCCACGCCGATCCCGGACGAGTGCGAAGGCGACATCATGCTCTACAGCTCGGGGACCACGGGCCGGCCGAAGGGGATCAAGCGGCGGGTCAGCGGGGCGGCGTTTGGTACGCATCCGGACATCCCCGGGCACTGGCTGCGCGAGCTGCTCGGCATGGCGGAGGGTGACGTGTACTTGTCGGCGGCGCCTTTGTATCACGCCGCACCGCTGGCCTGGAGCATGTCCTGCCACCGGAGCGGGGCGACCGTGGTGGTGATGGAGCGGTTCGAGGCCGAGCAGGCGCTGCGGCTCATCGAGGAGCGGCGGGTGACCCATAGTCAGTGGGTGCCGACCATGTTTGTCCGGCTGCTGAAGCTGCCTGTTTCGGTGCGGAACGCGTACGACCTGAACAGCCTGCGCTGGGCGGTGCACGCCGCGGCGCCCTGCCCGGTCCCGGTCAAGCAGGCCATGATCGACTGGTGGGGGCCGGTCTTGTTCGAGTTCTACTCGATGACCGAGGGGTTCGGCGCGGCCTCGATCTTTTCCGATGAGTGGCGGCGCAAGCCCGGGTCCGTCGGGCGGCCGCTGATGGGCGTCCCGCATGTCGTCGGACTTGACGGGGCGGAGCTGCCACCGGGTGAGGCCGGGACCATCTTCTTCGAGGGCGGGACGGTTTCTGAGTACCACGGCGATCCGGGCAAGACCGCCGCCGTGGCCAACGAGCGCGGCTGGCGGACCGTGGGGGATGTCGGGTACCTGGATGAGGACGGCTACCTGTACCTCACCGACCGGGCCGGCAACCTGATCATCTCGGGCGGGGTGAACATCTATCCGCAGGAGATCGAGAACGTGCTGATCCTGCACCCGGACGTGCTCGACGCGGCCGTGCTCGGCGTCCCTGACCCGGAGATGGGAGAGCAGGTGAAGGCTGTGGTGCAGGTGGGAGAGCTGGGCGCGGCCGACTTGGCGGGAGGGGCGGAGCTGGCGGAGCGGCTGGGCGCTTACTGCCGGGAGCACCTGGCCGGGTTCAAGTGCCCGCGGTCGTATGAGTTCACTACCACCGAGCTGCGGACGCCGGTGGGCAAGATCCGGCGCGGGCCGCTGCGCGAGCAATTCGGCGCGGACCCTGGCCCGTATCGCCCGCACCGGTAAGCGCCTGCCGGATGTCGCCGCCGGAACCGGCCGGCGTGGTCGCCGCGTTCTTGACGTGGTCGCCGCGTTCTTGATTTGGCTACGGCCTCGCTCAGCCCGCCGCCCCGGCCGCCGGGGCCACCGGCGCCGCGTGGGCCATGGCGGCCCGCTCGGCCGCGTTGCCCGAGATCCATTTGAGCAGGAACGGAAGCAGGATCGTCGGGAACACCAGAGGTACGAGCAGCATATTGAGCCAGTCCCACAGGGTGTTCCCGTGATAGCCGGTCCACGTCCACTGCAGGGCGTAACCGCCGATGACGGTAATGATCCATCCGGCCACCAGGGCAATGACCATTCCCCTCTCGTACGGGCGCAGCAAGCGGCCCTGGTACCGGATGCCCCTGCTGGTCAGCGCCGCCGTAAAAGCCAGTGCCGCCGGCAGCACGAGCAGTCCGATCCAGCTCCACAGATTGTGGCCGCTAAAGCCGGTCCAGCTGATCGGAACCCGGTAGCCGGCGATGACGAATCCGGTGAAGGCCACGATGAATGCGCCGTAAATGATTCGCCTGCCCTGGCCGATGTATTCCCGGTCCTGAATCCACAGCGGGATAGTGCCGAGGACGACCGGTAGCAGCAGCAGGTTGAGCCAATCCCACACTTGGCCGTTTGTCTCAAAACCGGTCCACTTCCATGGCCCGGCGTAGCCTCCGACGAGCGCGACCAGTCCGGCCACGACGAGGACGTACGTGGCGTCTCTACGCACCGTCTCGTTGTCCGCGAGCTTGTGCACCCGGCCGGCCGGTTCCCCGGCCTCGGCGGCGTGCTCCTTGACGGCGGCCGCGGACGGCGCCCAGGACAGGTCGGCCGCCGAGAGCTTGTCCGCTAGCGCGCCGCGCATCAACGCCCTCGCCTGGCCCGCGATGTCGGCCTCGGTAATGGCGCCGGCCGTGGCGTCAGGATGGCCGGCATCCGCCGTTCTGCCCAGCTCGACGAGGGCACTCAGGCCCAGGAACTCATCCGGCTCGATGGTAAGCGTCAAGGCAGCCATACGGCACTCCTCCGCCGCAAATCGTGCACGAGGCCGGCCGCCCTGATCAGCACCCGCCGGGAGTGAATTCCAGCTCCAGCTTCAATGCCCGGACCAGCATCAGCGGACACGTTCATCCCCCAGGCCTCAAGAAAGACCCAAAACCTTTAGCAAAATTGCCAAAGGGCGAAGCAATGCTAAACGGAAAATATCAGCCGAAGCCGGATACGTACAGGCCCCATTTACTGGAAGGCCGGGGCCGGGTCCGGGCTCAGTGCGCGCCCGCGGCGGTGCCGAGGTAGTGCACGAAAAGGTCATCGCCGACGTCCTGCGGCCGGCCGGTGAACACGACGCCGCCCTTGTTCAGCAGGTACACCTGGTCGGCGAGGGCCAGGGCGCGGCTGACGTACTGCTCCACGATGAGCAGGGCGGTGCCGGACGCGGCGATCTGGCCGAGGAACTCGAAGACCTGGTCCACGACGACCGGGGCGAGCCCCATCGAGGCCTCATCGACCAGGACCAGCTTGGGGTCGGTGAGGTAGGCGCGGACCAGCGACAGCATCTGCTGCTGGCCGCCGGACAGCTGCCCGGCGGGCTGGCGCAGCTTCCCGCCGAGCACCGGGAAGGCCGAGGTGGCCCGGTCCAGCGAGGCGGCCTCGTGCCCCTGGCGCGAGTTCAGCACGAGATTCTCCCGGACGGTCAGCGTCGGGTAGATACCGCGGCCCTCGGGGATATGGCACAGCCCGCGCCTAGCCCTGGCGTACGGCCGGGCCCTCGTGATGTCCTCACCGTCCAGCAGGACGGTCCCGGCCGACGGCCTGAGCAGGCCGGACGCGACGCGCAGCAAGGTGGTCTTGCCGGCTCCGTTGGGTCCCAGCACGGCCACCACGGTGCCCGGCTCGACGCTCAGCGAGACATCACGAAGCACGGTGTGCTCGCCGTAGCCGGCCTGGATCCCGCGCAGTTCCAGCATGGTGCTGTGCCTTCCGCACCCCTTCGGCTCGCTCACGGGCTACCTCGCCATCTTGGGTTGCGGCTGGGCCGGCTCGGTACCGAGGTAGGCGGCCCGGACCGTGCCGCTGGAACTCACGTCCGCCGTGGTCCCCTCGAAGATCTTGGTCCCGAAGTCGAGCACATGAACGTAGTCGCAGATGTTCATCACCAGGGCCATGTCGTGCTCCACCAGCAAGATGCCAACGCCCCGTTCCGCGACGACGCGGGTCAGGACCTCACCGAACCGTTCGGTCTCGGCCCCGTCCAGGCCGGAGGATGGCTCGTCGAGCAGCAGCACATCGAACTCGCCGGCCAGGCAGCGGGCGAGCTCGACCAGCCGCCGCTGTCCGGTGGACAGCGCCGCCACCGGGCGGTCGGCCAGATCGGTGATCCCGGCCAGCGCCATAGCCTGCTCGGCGGCCGCGCCCCGGCTGCGGGACTCCGTCCTGGTCTGCGCCACGTGCCGCCAGGGCCGCCGGCCTGCCTGCCCGGCCTCCCGGCCGAGGGACACGTTCGCCCGCGCGGTCAGCGAGTCGAACAGCTCCATCTTCTGGAAGGTCCGGCCCAGGCCACGCCGGGCCCGGGCCGCCGGATCGAGAGCGGACAGGTCCGCGCCGTGCAGCCGCAGCGTGCCTGCCGCCGGCCGGAGCAGGCCGGAGGCCACGTTAAACAGCGTCGTCTTGCCGGCGCCGTTCGGCCCGATCAGGCCGGTGATCCGGCCGACCGGAGCGGTCAGGCTCACGTCGTTCACCGCGACGTGCCCCCCGTACCGCACCGTGACATGAGCCAGATCGAGGCCGCCGGCCAGAGCGGGCGCCCGGGCCGCCGCCACCGTGACGGCCGGAAGACCGGTGACGGCCGGGAAACCGGTGACGGCCTGGAGACCGGTGACGGCCTGGAGACCGGTGACGGCCGGGAGACCGGTGACGGCCGGGAGATCGGTGGCTAGACCGGCCCGGGCGGGGGCGGTCGGAACTGGCACCGGCGGAAGTTGCGGGCGGCGGCGGCCGAAGCCGGCGGCGCGGCGGGTGCCGCCGCGGGTGCCACGGCCGCCACGGCCGCCGATCCGGTCGAGGAATTCGTGCAGCCGCTCGTTCCGCGGTGTGAAGCCGAGCGCCACCTGGACCGCGGCCGCGCCGAACACGACATTGAGCCAGTCATCCACGGCCGCTCCGGTGGATATCCAGGACGGGATGACCACCAGCGCGAAGCCCGCCCCGAACGCGTACCAGGGTTCGCGGCCCGGCATCATGACCAGCAGCGCGAGCAGGGTCAGGGAGCTGAACGAGGTGAAGTCTGAGCTGGTGACGGTGTGCACCACGCCGCCGAACAGGGCTCCGGAGACGCCGGCCAAGAAGGCGGCGACGCAGAAGACGAGCACCCGGGTTACCATCACGCTCGTCCCGTGTGTGGCCAGGGCAACCGGCGAGTCGGCCATGCCGCGCAGGAGCCGGCCGAGCCTGCTGCGCACCAGCCACACGACCATCAGGCTCGCGGCCACCGCGAACGCGAGCACCAGGTAGTAATAGGCCGTGTCGCCCTGGGCGAAGGAGGGCCGGTTCAGCGCCTGGCCGAGCGAGCTCGAGCCGAACATGATCCACAGCGGGTAGCCCATCTGTTCCAGCGTGACGCCGAACCCGAAGGTGGCCAGGGCCAGGAACACCCCGGGCAGGCGGATGGCGGGGATCGCGATGAACGCGCCGACCGGCACGGCCGCCAGGCCGGCTAGCAGCAGCGCGACCCCCCAGGGAAGGCCGAAGCCCGCGGTCAGGTGGCCCATGGTGGTGGCGCCGATCGCCGCGAATCCGGCCTGGCACAGCGACACCTGCCCCGACGTCCGGACCAGCAGGCCAAGGGAGAGGAACAAGATGACCTGGGTCAGGCCATCGGACCAGTAGGGCAGCTGGCCGACGTTGACCAGGTGCGGGACGGCCAGCAGGACGGCGCCCACCGCGGCGGCGCCGGCCAGCTGGATCCGGGCCGGCGCCGTGTACGACGGCGCCGGCCGGGGCCGGGACACCCGCCGGTCGGCCAGCCTGGACCGCGGTGTGAAGATCAGGACCAGGAACAGGACGATGAACGGGATGCTGGCGGGCAGCCCGGCCAGCGCGGCGCTGCCGGTGACCACGTACTTGGTCGCCACCGAGGCGATGATCCCGACCGCCAGGCCGCCGGCGTAGGTGAGCGGGAGGCTGGAGAACCGGCCGATCGCCGCGGCGCCGAACGCCTGGACGACCAGCAAGGTGAGCACGGTGGCGTCCAGGTTCAGGCTCGGCGCCAGCAGGATTCCCGCCAGGGTGGCGAAGCTGGAGCCGATGATCCAGGCCCACCGGCGCACCGCCGCCGGGCTGGTGCCGCCCAGGTCGAGCAGTTCCGGATTGTCGACCACGCCCCGCATGGCCAGGCCGAGCCGGGTTCTGCGGAAGAACAGGAACAGGGCCACGGTCGCGGCCAGCGCGATGCCGGTGATGATCATCTGGTCTTCGCCGACGAACACGCCGCCGACATCGAACGAGCGCTGCGGCAGCCACGCCGGGAAGGTGCGCGCCAGCGTGCCGAACGTCGCCGAGAAGAAGCCCTGGACCAGCAGGACCAGGCCGATGGTGGCGACCACCTTCATCGTCGCCGACGTATCCGCCAGCCGGCGCGCCATCGCCTCCATCCCCAGGCCGAGCACCGGTCCGACGACGAACACGCAGATCAGCGCGGTAGGCACGGCAGGCAGGTGCAGCACATCGTCGTGCAGGATGTAGAAGACATAGGCGCCGGCCGTGGCCACCGCGCCCTGGGCGAAGTTGAAGATGCCGGATGTCTTGTAGGTGAGCACCAGGCCGGTTCCGGTCAGGCCGTAGACCGATCCGGCGGTGATGCCAAGGATCACGAACGGAAGCAGGGCATTCATCTGGTCATCTCGCTCAGTAGGCGGTCAGATTTCCCTGAACCCGGGGCGGACGCCCCGGGGATCAGGCTCACGACGGGCAGATCGGCGCGGTGCCGTTGGGAGCGGTCAGGTTGCCGTTCTCGATCCGGGCCAGGAAGAAGCAGGACACCGGGGAGGCCGGCGCACCGGAGTGGAAGTTCAACGGCGGCGCCAGGCCGTTCAGCGTGTCGTTTTTCGGCAGCGAATACAGCGCGGTGAACACGTCCGCCGCGGTCGGCTTGGCCGGCAGGTTCGCGGCCGCCGCCCCGAACAAGACGCCGCCCGTCCAGCCGGAGATCGCGTTCGGGCCCAGCGCGGTGCTGCCCTCGTACTTGGCCATCGCCTGCTTGAACTGATCCACCGCGGGGGTGCTGGCGAACCAGAGCGCGTTCGTGGTCGGCACGTACGCACCGTTCACCTGAGGCAGCTTGAGGTAGCTGCTGGCGAACGCCCCCGACGGGATCACGTACACCGGGCTGTAGCCCTGCTGCGCGCAAGCCGGGGCGAACCGGGAACCGGCGGCATAGGAAGCGTCGATGATCAGGGCCTGCGCTCCGGCCTGCCTCGCGGCCAGGCACTGGGCCGTGTAGCTCGGCGCCGACACGGCGATGGCCGCGCTGGTGGACATGTCCAGGCCGAGGGCCTTCCCGTAGCCCTGCAGCGCGGGGAGCACCTGTTTGCACACGGCCGCCTCGGCGCAGTACACCGCGCCGAAGGATGTCTTGCCGGCCGCCTTTACCGCGTACGCCTGCATCTCCAGCGAGGTGAGAACCGTGGCGGCCGAGGGGAAGAACGACGGGTTGGTGAACCACACGGAGGTGTCGTCCTGACCGCCGACCACCGCGACGTGCTGCTGCTGGACGTAAGAGGCCCAGCCGCTCTCCGTGCCCGAGGCCTCCGGGCTGACGATCGCCAGCACGTGGTCCACCTGGACGAGCTGGCGGATATCCGCCTGTGAGGAGGTGGCGTCGCCCTGATCGTCCTCGACGATCAGCTTGAGCTGGCGGCCCTTGATGCCGCCGCTGGCGTTGACCGAGTCAACCCAGGCCTGCAGCCCGGCCAGGTGCTCGGGTTCGCCGGTCGGGCCGGAGAAGTTACCGATCGTGCCGATGACCAGGTCCGATCCGGACGCGGCGACGGCGGAGCCGGAACTGGCCGCGCCCGTTGTGCCGCTGCTGGTTGTCCCGCTGTTACTGCTGCTACAGGCCGCGGCGAGGGCCGCGACCGCGACGCTGAGCGCGGATGCCCGTAGCAGAGCGTTCCTGCGTGCCTTGTTCATACTGGTTCGACCCCCAAGAGTCGGCCGGGGATGGGAGGGTAACGGCGCTTCGTGCGGCGGCGCTCCGGGAGCGCCGGCGTGGTGCACGTCACATTGACGATGAGTGGACGGTAAACGGACCCGAGCCGGATCGGCAATATGTAGATAAATTGTCTACCTAATTGTTATCATCTAACGAACCTGACGTCTATAGGCAAAATGATGTCCGTCTGGGCAGCGGTCCTGAGCCGTCAGGCAGCGGTCATCAGCCGTTGAGGCAGCGGTCTTGAGCAGGAGGAATCATGGCAGGGACACTGGCCGGCAAGCGGGCCATCGTCACCGGCGGCGGCCAGGGCATCGGCCGCGGCATCGCGCTCGCCCTCGCCGCCGAGGGCGCGGCCGTCGCGCTGGTCGGCCGCACCGAGTCCAAGCTGCTCGCGGTGGCGGCGGAGATCTCCAAGCCCGGCGGCACGGCACTGCCCCTCGTCGCGGACGTGACCCGGCCCGCCGAGATCCAGCGCTGCGTCGAACGGACCGTCAGCGAACTAGGGGGCATCGACATCCTGGTGAACAACGCGCAGATCTCCGCGCTCGGCTCGATCCTCGAGGTCACCGACGAGGCCTTCAGCGCCTGCTGGGAATCCGGGCCGCTGGCCGCGTTCCGTCTGATGAAGGCCTGCCATCCGCACCTGCGACCGGGCAGCGTCATCATCAACCTCGGCAGCTCGACCGCGGTGAACCCGCAGGCCGCCGGCCGCGGAGTCTACGCCGCGGCCACCCCCGCGACTGCGACCCTGAGCCGGGTGGCCGCGACCGAGTGGGGACCGGACGGCATCAGGGTCATCGCCGTCCTGCCCGCCGCGACGAGCCCGGCCGCCGAGGCCTGGCGGCAGGCCAGTCCGGCCGAGTACGCGCGCAGCATGTCCAGCATCCCGCTGCGCCGTCTCGGCGATCCCGTGGCGGAGATCGGCCCGGCCGTGGCGTTCCTGTGCGGGCCCGCGGCGGGCTACATCACCGGCACCACGATCGCCCTCGACGGGGGCCAGGCGTACCTGCGCTGAGCGCTCAGGAGAGCAATTCCACCACCGTGGCCTTGGCGCGGTCGCCCAGGACGACCTTGGCGGACTCGGCCAGGTGCTTGCGCCACAATTCTTCGGCTTCCTCGCCGCTGCGCTTGCGGATGAGCTCGACGAGCCGGGTGTGCGCACGGATCGCGATCTTGGCGAGTTCCTGCTCGTGCGGCCAGTCATGGCTTTCCGAGTAGGAACGGTCGCCTTCCCTGATGATGTTGGTCAGCATGCCGACCAGGATCTGCAGAGTCTCGCTGCCGGACATTTCCACGATCAGCCGGTGAAAGTCGGCGTCGGCGGCGATGGTGGCGCCGGGATCGTCAATCGACTCGCGGTGCCGGTCCAGCACCTCCTGCAACCGGGCCAGATCCGCCGACGTGCGGCGCCTGGCCGTCATCCGGGCCGCGGCCGGCTCCAGGACGGCGCGGACCTCATAGACGTCGGACAGGAGCGCCCCCCGGTACTGCAGCAGCAGGCCGATGTGGCGGGCGGCCACGTTGAGGTCGGGCACCTGGACCCGGGCGCCGCCGCGGACGCCGCGCCGGACGGTGATCGCGCCCTCGGCTTCCAGGATGCGGAACGCCTCCCGCAGGGTGGGCCGCGAGACGCCGAATTCCTCCATCAGCACGCTCTCGGAGGGCAGATGGTCGCCTTCCTTCAGCTCGCCGAGTACGATCTGGCGGCGGAGCTGTGACGCCACCATTTCCCCGGCCTTGGGCACCCGGACTGTTGAGTTCTTCGTAACCGCGTTCAAGTTTTCCCCTCGGGCCGGCGAGCCTGGTCCAGCCGGGCGTGAAAACCTGACTGAATTCCTCGTCCAATAAGCATACGAGGTTCAACTCATCGACCGTTTGACCGCCGTTCAGGTGACGGTTCCGGCCGGTCCCGCGCCGAGATAGCGCAGCACCGCGAGCACCCGCCGGTGGCCGGTGTCGCCCGGGTGCAGGCCCAGCTTGGCGAAGATCGAGTTGATGTGCTTGCTCACCGCGCTTTCGGTGATCACCAGGGCCGCGCCGATCTCGGTGTTGGAACGGCCCTCCGCCATCATGGCCAGCACGTCACGTTCCCGCTGCGTCAGGGCGTCCAGGGGGTCGCCGCCCCGGCGGACCAGCAGCTGAGCCACTACCTCCGGGTCAAGCGCGGTCCCGCCCGCCGCCACCCGGCGCAGCGCGTCGAGGAACTCGGCCACGTCGGCTACCCGGTCCTTCAGCAGGTAACCGACGCCGCGGGTGTTGGCCGACAGCAGGTCGGCGGCGTACCGCTCCTCCACGTACTGCGACAGCACCAGGATCGCGATGTCCGGCCACTGGCTGCGGATCACCA
>Ga0302177_10000656_pt1 | contig 25922 bp, 21 predicted proteins | sample I_Palsa_E1_2_FD_198780 | JGI IMG/M metagenome (GOLD analysis project Ga0302177, IMG submission 198780) | Peat permafrost microbial communities from Stordalen Mire near Abisko, Sweden - I_Palsa_E1_2 | ecosystem: Environmental > Terrestrial > Soil > Palsa > Peat permafrost | place: Sweden... | reverse complement strand
CGGCGCCTTGGGCATGCATGGCCTCAGCGATACCCCAGGCAATCGAGCGCTCGGTAGCTACGCCGACGATCAGCGCACGCCTGCCGTCGAGAAACCCCATCGGCTGATCAGTCGCGAGCGTGCACGAAGGCCACCAGCGTGCGCCCGGGCTTGAGATTGCGGCCGCCGGCCATGCCGTTCCAATCCAGCAGCTCGATGACCGTGACCTGCAGCAGGCGCGCGATCCCATAGATCGTGTCGCCAGGCCGCACGGTGTAGGTCACGCGCCGTCCGGTGCCGCTCGAGGCCACCATCGTGCCCGTGGCCTTGCCGGCGCTGAGCCCAGAACCGGCAGGCTCTGAAGCGCCGACGCGCAATTTCTGTCCGGCATGCAGGCGATCGCCAGGTCGCAGGCCATTGTTCTGCGCGAGCGTCTGCACGTCGGTGCCCAGGCGCTGCGCGATGCCATAGAGCGTATCGCCACGGCGCACCACGCGGATGTCGGGGCGCAGCCCGCGATGACGCCGGGCTCGTACTGGTGAGTCGACCAACATTGCAGCGCGTGCGACCTTTTCGGGCAGCACGGCGGAGTTCGATGGCACCAGCAGCATCGTGTCGATCACGGGCCGTGCGCTGGCACTGAGCTCGTTGAGCTCGCGAATGACTTCCGGCTTGGTGTCGAAGCGAGTCGAGATCGAGGCGATGGTGTCGCCGTGGCGCACCGTGTAATGCTCGATGCGCATGCGCTGCTCGGGCGTGAGTTGAGCCAGCGCCTGCTGCAATCCCTCGGCGGCATCCACGGGCACGAGCAGGCTATGCGGCCCGGTCGGATCGGTGGCCCAGCGATGAAAAGCCGGATTGAGCTCGTAGAGGTCCTCGGTGCTGATGCCGGCGATGTCAGCCACGACCTTCAGATCGATCTGCCCGCCGGTGGAGATCTGCACGAAGTACGGCTCGTTCAGGATATGGCTGAACTCGATGCCATAGCGCGCAGGGTTTGCGACCAGTCGGCGCATCGCCAGCAATTCGGGCACGTAGCCGTGCGTCTCGGACGGCAATTTCAGATGCCAGAAATCCGTCGGCTTGCCCAGACGCTCATTCTTCTGGATCGCGCGCCCGACAGTGAGCTCACCGCAGTTGTAGGCGGCGATCGCCAACAGCCAGTCGCCATTGAATTGATCGTGCAGCTCCTGCAGATAATCCAGGGCCGCGCGCGTAGCCTCGATCGGGTCGCGCCGCCCGTCATACCACCAGTCCTGCTTGAGGCCAAAACGGTGGCCGGTATCGGAAATGAACTGCCACAGACCCGCCGCGCGCGCCCGCGAGTAGGCGTAAGGCTCGAACGCGCTCTCGATGACCGGCAGCAGCGCAAGCTCGCGCGGCATATTGCGCTGCTCGAGCTGGCCGACGATGTAATACAGCCACAGCTCGGAGCGTCCAAAGGTGCGCTCGAGGAAGTCCGGGTGATTGGCAAACCAGTTCAGCTGCGCGGCGACACCCGGCTCATCGACATCCTCGAGCTGAAAGCCGCTGCGCAGACGCTCGAGCAGGTCGCTCTGCTTGACCGTGACCAGGCTATCGGCGGGCGGGCCGGGTAAGTCGGCAGAATCCTGTGGCGCCAGCGTGGGCTGGCTCACCAGGGAGCCCGGCGCCACTGAGCGCTGCGCGACCTGCTCGGTCATGGCCTCATCGGCCGTGGCCGGTACCGGGGTCTGCATTGCCGCCGTAATGTCAGGCGAGGGCGCGCTGATCGGCAGGCCCCTGGCGGCGCCGTCGGGCTTGAGCTGATGAGCGCAACCGACCAGCAGGACAGCCGAGGCAATGAAGGCCACTTGCGGCAGCCCGCGGGTCAGGTTCGCTGCGATCAATTCTTGCCCTCCCGTGATGGCCTGGTCAGTCGTGGTACGTTATTGCCAAGCATAGGCCTGGGGCCGGGCAAATTTAACCTGTAAGCTCACATAATGCATAGTTTTTCTGTGTTCCGGGCTGCAGGGTGAAATGACGGAAGCTCCGGGCAGTCTGCAGCATTGGCAGGCCTCGTCGTTGGGCCGGGCGCTGATCGCGGCCGAGGCGCGCCTGCTGGCCGGGACGTTTGACGATGTTTTTGGTCAGGAGCTGCTGCAGCTTGGCACCTGGGGCGTCGGACGTGAGCTATTGGCGCATAGCCGCATTCGCCGCCAGAGCCTCGTGGCCGATGCTGCCCAGGAGGATGGGGATCTGGTGGCGAGCCTCGCGCACCTGCCAATCGGGGCCGCATCGGTCGATGCAGTGCTGCTGCCCCATACTCTGGAGTACGCGCCCGACCCCTATGCGGTGCTGCGCGAGGCGGATCGGATTCTGGTCGCCGAGGGCCAGCTCATCGTGCTGGGATTTCGGCCAGCAAGTCTTTGGGGCTTGCGTTCGGCCGCATCGCCCGCCGGATATCCGCCCGGCCTGCTGCGACGATTGTCGCTCGGGCGCGTGCGCGATTGGCTCGGCCTGCTCAGCTACGAGATCGTGAGCGTGCAACCGTATCTTTATCATCTGCCGCGCACTCCGCGCGTCAGTCTCGATGCGGTGATACCCAGCATGCTGCATCGCGGTTTGTTCTATCCCTGGCCCGCCGCCGCCTATCTGGTGAAGGCACGTAAGCGCGTCTATACGCTCACGCCCATTCGTCCGCGGCTGCGCGAACGCCAACGCCTGCTGGGTGGACTGGCGGAGCCCAGCGTTTGAGCCATGTGGTCGACATCTACACCGACGGGGCCTGTCGCGGCAATCCAGGACCTGGCGGCTGGGGGGCGCTGCTCTCGGCGGGCGCGCGCGCGAAAGAAATCTCCGGCGCTGAGAATCCGACCACCAACAATCGCATGGAGCTCAGGGCGGTGATCGCCGCACTTGAGGCGCTCAAGCGGCCCAGCCAGGTGCGGCTGTTTACCGATTCCCAGTACGTGCGTCGTGGGATCATCGAATGGCTTGCGCAATGGAAGGCGCGCGACTGGAAGACCGCCGATCGCAAGCCGGTCAAGAACCAGGATCTGTGGCAGCAGCTCGAGCAGGCCGCCGCGCGCCACCGCATCGAGTGGCACTGGGTGCGCGGGCATAGCGGCGTCGCCGGCAACGAGCGAGCCGATGCGTTAGCGAACGCTGCGATCGATACGCTGCTTGAGCTAAAGTAGGTCATGCGTCAGGTCGCACTGGATACCGAGACTACCGGGCTGGAAGTCGAGCGTGGCCATCGGGTCATCGAGATCGGCTGCGTGGAGCTGCTCAATCGGCGCCCGACCGGGCGCTACTTTCATCGCTATCTGAATCCGGAACGCGAGATCGAGCAGGGCGCCTCCTCGGTGCATGGACTGACGCGCTCGCGGCTCGAGCAGGAGCCCAGGTTCGCCGAGATTGCGCATGAGCTGCTGCAATTCATCGAAGGCAGCGAGCTGATCATCCACAATGCGGGCTTTGACATCGGCTTCCTCGAGCGCGAATTCGCGCTGGTTGCCCCGTCCGCGCCCGTGCTGGTGCGTAATCTGTGCGCGGTGCTCGATACGCTCGAGCTGGCGCGCATGCGTCATCCGGGCCAACGCAACAGCCTGGATGCCCTCTGTAAGCGCTACAGCATCGATAACTCGCATCGCGAATTGCACGGCGCACTGCTCGATGCGCGCCTTCTGGCCGACGTCTATCTGGCCATGACCGGCGGACAGAGTCTGCTGGCGCTGGACGAATCGGCGCGTGAGCGCACCGAGCTGCGCGCGACGGCAAGTCCGCAGACCATTCGGCTCGAGCTGCCACTGCTCATCATCCGCGCCAGCGCGCAAGAGCAGGCCGCGCACGCGCAGCTGCGTGCACTGCTGTCGCAGAGCAGCGGCGGGCGCTGCCTGTGGAATGCGCTGGAGCCCCTGGCGGAGCGTTCGTGATGGCCAGTGCGTTTCGTTCGGGTACGGATTGTGCGGCCTGGGGCGAGCTCGAGACGCTCGCGCACCGGCTCGGGGCCACGCCGACACGCGAACTGTTTGCACGTGATCCGCGGCGCTTTGCGCATTTTTCGCTGCAGGCCGCTGGCCTCGTATTCGACTATTCGCGCCAGCGCATCGACGCGCCCGCACTGGATGCTCTGCTCGCACTGGCCGAGCAGCTGGATCTGCGTACACGTATCGAGGCCATGTTCAGCGGCCAGCTGATCAACACCACCGAGGGCCGAGCGGTGCTGCACACGGCGCTGCGGCGCTCGGGTCAGACACCACTGATGCTGGATGGCACCGATGTAAACGCGCTGGTACAGCGCGAGCGCGAGCGGGTGCTGGGGTTTGCCGAGGACGTACGCCAGGGCCGGATTCGCTCGAGCGCCGAGCAGCCCTTCACGCTAGTGGTGAATATCGGCATCGGCGGCTCAGACCTGGGCCCGGCGATGGCGGTCGAGGCTCTCAGAGCCTATACGCAGGGCGCGCCCCGCGTCGCCTTCGTTTCCAACGTTGATGGCTGCGCCTTGAGCGATCTGCTCGAGAGCGCCGATCCGGCGCGCACCTTGTTTATCATCTGCTCGAAGACCTTCACCACGCTCGAGACCCTTACTAATGCGCGCATGGCGCGCAGCTGGATACAGCAGCGGCTCGGCAAGCAGGCAGTGCCCCGGCATTTTGCTGCCGTCTCGGTCAACGCCGCGGCCATGGATGAGTTCGGCGTGCATCCGGATTATCGCTTTGCGATGTGGGACTGGGTGGGCGGGCGCTATTCGGTCTGGTCTGCGATCGGCGTGTCGCTGGCAATCGCGATTGGCCGCACTGGATTCGAATCCTTTCTGGCGGGGGCTCGCGAAATCGATGAGCACTTTCGCGCCGCCCCATGGCGCGCGAATCTGCCGGCGCTGGCCGGGCTGCTCGCGATCTGGAATATCGATCTGCTGGCACTGCCGACACTCGCCGTGCTGCCGTACGACACCCGGCTCGCGCGACTGCCGGCCTACCTGCAGCAACTGCACATGGAAAGCAACGGCAAGCACGTCAGGCTCGACGGCACACCAACCACGGTGCCTACCGGGGCCGTCATCTGGGGCGAGGCCGCCAACAACGCGCAGCATTCCTTCTTTCAGCTGCTGCACCAGGGCACGCAGCGTGCCGCGCTCGATTTTCTGCTGCCCATCCAATCCTCCTGCGCGCGCCAGTCACTGCAGGATCTGGCCATTGCGAACTGCCTGGCCCAGGCCGAGGCCTTTGCCGAGGGCCAGGATGCGGCCGCGGTGCGGGCCGACCTGGCGCGCTCGAAGCTCGCGCCCGAGCGCATCGAGGCGCTCGTGCCGCACAAGGTGCACGAAGGCAGCCGCCCATCGAGCCTGCTGCTATTTGAGCGGCTCGACCCGCTGACGCTCGGCCGCATCATTGCGCTCTACGAGCACAAGGTGTTCGTGCAGAGCGTGGTCTGGGGCGACAACGCGTTTGATCAGTGGGGCGTGGAGCTCGGCAAGAAGCTGTTCGAGTCGATTATTCCACTGGTGCAGAGCCCGAGCAGCGCCCAAGGCATATCCAGTTCGCTGGCCGGAGCCCTCAAATGCGTCGAGAAGTGGCGCGCCTTGGGGCAGAGCTGAGCCAGCGCAGTGTGTCTCGACTGAGTACAATCCCGAACTTTGTATCGTGGCGGGGAGCTAGCGAGTGACGGGCATATCGGCCGAACGTCGGATTAGCGCGTTCCTGATTCTGGCGATCGGCGTGATCGCTGCGTGTGTACTCTCGAGCCAGGTCGGCGCGCAGCAGACCGACATGTCTCAGCAGATGCAATTGTTCAACAGCCTGCCGCCCGATCAGCAACAGGCCATCATGCAGCGTCTGGGTATTGGGGGGGGCAATGGCGGCTCTGGTCTGGGAGGGCTGGGGGCTCTGGGTTCGAGCTCGCTTCCCGGCGCCCTGGGCGGCGGTTACAGCAGCTCTCAGTCGGCACTGATCCAACAGTATCTGTTGCAGCAGCAGCGCCGCCAGCAGAATGAGGGTGAACAGGAGTTCGGTCCGCCGATGTTCAAGCCCGGCGATACCGTTCTGATCGATGTTTCCCTGCAGAATGAAAACCAGGACCAGAACAATCCCAACGCAGCCAACGCTCAGAACAACGCCCAGGGCGCGCTTCAAAATGGCAGCCCGAATCTGGTAGTGCCCAATGGCGGCCTTAATTCCACGTCGCAGCTCACACCGCAGCAGCAGCAGTACTTGCAGCAGCAGTTGGCCACCAACAATCAGCGCCTGCAGGAGCGCCCGCAGCAGCCGATCGAGGAATTGCAAGCCGATGAGAAACAGCGGCTCATGGATCTGGTGGATCTGATCCGTGCTCACAATCCTTACCAGCTCGACAGCAGCGGGGAGCTGCTACTGCCAGGCATTCCCGCGATGCCGCTGGCGGGTCTGACCGAGGATCTGGCAACGCGCCGCGCGGCCGCGGAGCCGGCATTTGCGAAGCTGCAAATCAGATTGACGCTGCTGCCTCTGAAGAAAGAGGGCTCGGCGGCGCTCAAGCCCTTTGGCTACGACCTGTTCGATAATGCGGCGATCAATATTCAGTCCATGCTCAATTCACCGGTGCCAGCCGACTATGTGTTGGGACCCGGCGATACGCTCGAGGTGCAGCTGTTCGGCAATCAGAATCAAGTGATCAGGCTTACGGTTGGGCGTGACGGGCACGTCAGTTTCCCGCAGCTTGGGCCGATAGACGTGGGCGGTAAGCGCTACAGCGAAGTCAAGAGTGACATCGAGGCGCGTGTGGGCCGGCAACTGATCGGCGTGCGCGCCAGCGTATCGATGGGTGATACCCGCACCATCAATGTCTTTGTGCTCGGTGAGGCCAAGTATCCGGGCTCATATACGGTGTCGGGCGTCGCGACGGTCACCACCGCCTTGTTCGCCGCGGGCGGAATCAATCATATCGGTTCCCTGCGAACGATTCAGCTCAAGCGCCAGGGTGAAGTCGCGCGCACGCTGGATCTCTATGACTTGTTAATGCGCGGTGACAGCGCCAATGACGCAAAGCTGTTGCCCGGGGATGTCGTATTCATTCCGTCCATCGGTCCGACTGTATCAATCGACGGGGAGGTTCAACGACCGGCGATCTACGAGCTCAAGAGCGCGGCCAGCGTCTCCGACTTGGTGCAGATGGGTGGCGGCCTCACGCCTTCGGCTGATCGCGACAGCGCCGCACTGGTTCGCGTTGATGCGCAGCAGCGTCGCGTGGTGGTGAACGTGAATCCTTCTGCACCGAGCACGGCGAGTCCGCCCCTGCGCAACGGCGATGCGTTGCGCGTGCTGAGGCTGCGGCCCCAGCTCGATTCCGGGGTGACCCTGGAAGGGTACGTCTATCGTCCGAAGTACTTCGCCTGGCAAGAGGGCTTGCGCCTATCGGACGTGGTGCCATCGATCGATGAGCTCAAACCTAATGCGGATCAGAATTACCTGCTGATTCGACGTGAGGTGCCCCCGAGCCGACGCATTACCGTGTTGTCGGCAGACCTGGCCGCAGCGCTGCGCGCTCCCGGCTCGGCTGCGGATGTCACGTTGATGCCGCGCGACACGATTCGGGCATTCGATCTTGAGACCAGCCGGGCGAACGTGATTGCGCCGCTCCTGGATGAGCTGCGCGTGCAATCCAATCTCGCCCAACCGGTGCAGATCGTGCATATCGATGGCCGTGTCAAGGTGCCGGGTGATTACCCGCTCGAAGCCGATATGCACGTGAGTGATTTGATCCGTGCCGGCGGTAATCTTGATTCCGCGGCCTACGGCATGCACGCGGAACTCTCGCGCTACACCGTCGATAGCGGCGAGCAGCGCCGCACCGACGTGCTCTCGATCGATCTTGGTTCGATTCGCACCGGCGATCAGAGCGCGAACGTCGCGCTGCAACCGTTCGATCGTTTATCGATCAAGCAGATTTCCGGCTGGACCGAGCAGGATCAGGTCACACTCAGGGGCGAGGTCAGGTTCCCGGGTACCTACTCCATCAAGCTGGGCGAGACGCTGCGCTCGGTGATCGAGCGCGCCGGGGGTCTGACGGCGCAAGCATTCCCCGAGGGCAGCGTTTTCACGCGGGTGGAACTCAAAGAACGCGAGCAGGAGCAGCTCAATCTGTTCGCCGAGCGCATGCGCATCGCCATTGCCGAGGAGGCACTGGAGGCTGCGCGCGGCAACAATTCGAACTCCGGGCAGTCGTTGACAATCGGCCAGACGCTGTTGGAACAGCTGCGCGGGGCTAAAGCGGTTGGGCGCCTCGTCATCAGTCTGGAGGCCGCGATCCGTGCGCGTCCTGGCTCGACTAACGACATCATTCTGCGCAACGGCGACGAGCTGGTCGTACCCAAGCAACGACAGGAAGTCATGGTGCTCGGTGAGGTACAAAGCGCTTCCTCGCATTTGTACCAGCGACGCCTGTCACGCGACGACTACATCGACCAAAGTGGCGGCGTGACGCGACAGGCTGACAGTGGCCAGATTTATGTCGTGCGCGCTGACGGCAGTGTTGATGCCGGCCACCGCGGCTGGTTCAGCTCCAGCGCCGGGGTCCAAATGCGGCCCGGCGATGCCATCGTCGTTCCATTGAATACTGAAAAGCTGCCCGGGCTGGTAGTGTGGACGGCGATCACCACCATTCTCTACAACATTGCTATCGCCACCGCGGAAGCGCACGCGCTCTAGATGGCACGGCGTTGAGAGTCTCGTGGCCCTGGGATGTCGTCGCAGCGGCCCGCCGTGCGCTTGCCAGCAGTCCGGGGATGCGGGCATTTTTGGGCAACTCGGGATGGCTACTGTTCGACAAGGTATTGCGCATGCTGCTGGGTGTCCTGGTCGGCGCCTGGGTCGCGCGTTATCTCGGGCCCAGTCGGTACGGTGAACTGAGCTACGCCGTCGCATTTATAGCGATATTTCTTGCGGTGGCCGGACTTGGCGCGGACGGCATAACGGTCAGAGATCTGGCGCGCAATCCCGAAGCGGCCCCGGAGATTCTCGGTACGGCCGCCTGCTCCAGAGCCATGGCTGGTCTGCTGTCGCTCGTCGCGGCGGTATTGATTGCGGCGCTGACATGCCGCGGTGATTTCCTGCAAGTGTGGCTTACGGCGATCATCGGCAGCACGCTGCTCTTCCAGGCGGGCGACACGATTGATCTTTGGTTTCAAAGCAAAAGCCAGAGCCGCCGTACCGTGATATCCAAAATGATTGCGTACTGCATTTCCAATGGCGTTAAAGTCGTTCTGATAATTCTCAAGGCGCCAGTGATTGCGTTTGCGCTGGTGCTGATGTTCGATGCCCTGACCGCTGCCATCGCACTCGTAGTCGCCTACCGCGCCTTCCCGACTGCGCGACCCTGGCGCTATTCGCGCCCGCGGATGTGGCAACTGTTGCGGGACTGCCGCCCATTCATCGTTGGTGGTTTTCTGATGGTGTTGTACCTGCGACTTGATCAGATCATGGTCAAACAGACGCTGGGAGAGCACAGCCTGGGCATCTATGCCGCAGCCATCTGGCTATTGCAGTTATGGTTGGTAGTGCCCACGACATTGTCGACCAGTCTCGGTCCCTACGTGGCACGCCGCAAAGCCGCGGGCGAAACTCCCTACCGTCAGATGCTGGTGGTCGTTTTCCGGGCGTACTTTCTGATGGGGGTGGCGAGTACGCTGTTGACGTATATTCTCGCGCCCCTGATTGTTCAGTTTATATATGGGAATGCATACGAAACTGCAGTTCCGGTGATGCGCGTTTATGCGTTGACGCTGCCCTTTGCGTTCCTCGGACTGGCGCACAATCTATGGCTCTTCAACGAGGGCAAGTATCTGGTGAGGGTATACGGTGCGGTGGTCGCCGGCCTGTGCACGGTCGCGATCATTTCGCTCCTCGCTCCCAAAATCGGACTCATTTCCGCCAGCATTGCGGCTATCGTTTCCCAAGCGGTCGTGTCGCTGCTGATAAACGCCCCGTTCGACAATCAGGCATTCAGAATGCAGCTTAAGGCAATCACGTTTCAATAGGGTGGCTCGCAACGTGTGGCTCTCCGTAGTCGCGATTCTCCTGCTGCTTCAGAGCTGCTTCGGCGGTCCGACTCGCGTGCCGTTGCGCGTCTTCGCCCTGTCGTGGCTCATAAGCATTGCGCCGCTCGTTACGGGGATCCTGGTCTACCCATATCTTCCTTATGACACGGCGTCATTCGCATTGACTCTGGCGGCGTACCTGGGCTGCTTTACGGTTGGTGCGCTCCTGTGCGACCTGAACGCGAGACGCATTGTCCGACCGCCGGAAAGCGTGGTCGCCGCGCTGGTGGCCCGCGAATTTTCTGAAAGCCTGCCGGTAGCTCGTTTGTGTTGGTGGATTGCCATCGCGGGTACCGTGCTTCTGTGTGTCGACTTCATTGCATTACAGGGCGCGGGACTCGAGGACATCGCGGCACTGCGTGATCTATACATCGGCAAATCGGCGGCTAGCATTTACGCGAGACTCTCATCGGTTATGACGTGGGGATGCCTGTACTGCTTCGGTTTCGCTTTGACCTATCGCACGCAGCTTAAGCTGGCAGGAGTTCTCAGGTTCTTGGTGCCAATCCTGGGTTTTTTCCTGATATCGCTGTTCTCTGCCGGGCGGCAGGCGGCGTTTCAGATAATGCTCTTCACGCTGCTGCTGCTGTGGTTGAAGGGAATCCGAACGCCGGCCTCGAGAAAGGTACGCGCCAGGGGTGTCTGGTTTGCGCTGCTTATCTCCGCGCTGATGATTGCGTATATGGGCTACATAGCGGTCGTGCGCAATGACGCGCAAATTTCCGCGGACATGGTGGAGGTCCTGGAACGCATATTCGACTTTAATATCAATCCACAGTTCGATGCCGTGGTGAGTGCATTTGGGGTCGGAATCAGAACCACCATCATCGAGGGGCTCCTCTATTTTTCCAGCTCCATCGGTTTGTTCGCCAAGTTTCTCCAGTTGTCGTTTCCGCAGCATTTTTTTGGCGTGATGAGCTTTCCGATAATTTTCCGGCAAATCGAGCCGATCACCGGCCTGAGCGTGATCGGTTCTTATTTCCTGAAGGTCGACACGTTGATCTCCGCCGGCGTAATCGGCTTCGGCTGGACGACGGGAATATCGAGCTACATATTAGATTTTGGCACTATCGGAGCAGGTGTTTTGTTGTTGTTGCAGGGCTATTACTCGGCGCATACCTGGCGCCGCGCCATAAGCAGCTTTGGGTTCAACGACGGCATGATCGCCGTGGTCATGGCGGTGGCCGCCTTATACATGCCCTTGTTCCCGGCGACGTCCGACACGAATCTGCTTTTTCTATGGGTGTTTTGCGTACTCGCGCGGCAGCGCACGCTCTACCTGGCGCGCTGGCGACGCAAGGCAGATAAGGCGGTGGCAGGCGGCGCGCCGGCGCATGGATCCGCTGCGTGATCAGGCATCTGATCAATCTCTTGCTATGGGCCTTGCCCCCGTCGCGCTGCTTTGCCTTGCGTCGATTGTGCCTGCGGCTGGCGGGGGTTTCGATCGCCCCGGGAGCGGCATTTTGTGGCCGCGGCTGGATCTACGGTCGCGGCCGGCTCGCGATCGGAGATGACAGCTGGTTGAGTCCGGGCGTCATCGTCTATACCCATCTGGACGTGTCGATCGTCATTGGCGAGCGATGTGATATCGGACCGGGAGTGGAGTTTATCGTGGGTAGCCATGTTATCGGAGATTCCACGCGGCGCGCTGGGCGCGGGACAGCCCGTGCGATCAACGTGGGCAACGGGTGCTGGATCGGTGCTGGCTCGAAAATTATGGGTGGAGTTACGATTGGGAGCGGTTCGGTGGTTGCGGCAGGCGCGGTGGTGCTGCGGGACGTTCCGCCCAACACCTTGTACGCCGGTGTCCCCGCGGTCCTGAAGAGGACGCTGGGCTGAGCAATGCCCCGCCGGTTGGTAATCGTTTGCAACGCACTGGACGATGAAACCAGGACCGAGCGTGGCATCAATACGGATAGTCCGGCCGCTTCGCGTAAAGTGTTCATGATGGCGATGGCGGTGCGTCGCGCTGGGGCCCGAGTGCACGTCGTGAGTTTTGCGCGCGGACGGCAAGACGGCTCAGGGCGCCTGTATCGGCTTACAACCGGACGGCGTCGAGGCGTTTCGGTCGTTTATCTGCCGTTCTGGAATCTGCCGGTACTTTCGGAGCTACTCTCGCTGCTTGCGCCGATCCCAGTGCTGTGTCGACTGCGCCGTTTCCAGGGAGAAACGACGGTCGTGTTCTACAACAGCATGGCGCTGCACGTTGCTGCCCTGCTGAGCTCGGCGATCCTGGGATTGCGTACCGTGCTTGATCTGGAGGATGGCGAGCCGCAGCGTTCTTCGCTTTCAGCAGGGGGTGTTGCGCGCCGCGTTGTGAAATTGCTGTTTGAGGCGCTGTGTTCCGGCGGAGCCATGCTTGCTAACACGGCCTTGGCCCATCAGACCCGGTTACGGCCGAATCTCTGCTATTACGGCACGGTGCAACCAGTCAGACGGCGTGCGGACTGGCGCGAACCGAGGCTGCGAGTGCTGCTGGGTGGCACGGTGTCGCGCGACACGGGGGCGATGCAGCTGATCGAAGCCGTCCGATTGATGCGCGAGGATAAATCGGGGTGGTGCGCGCAGCTGCAGTTTGAAATCACGGGCAACGGTGATTGCGTGCCGGCGTTCCTGGCGCTGGCAAGCGATTCGCAGATTCCCGCCGTGGCGGTGCATGGACGACTCACCGATGTCGAATATGACGATCTGGTGGGAAGATCACACGTCGGACTGGCGCTGAAGCCATGTCTGGGCAAGCTGGCTGACACGACGTTCCCCTCCAAGGTCATCGAGTTGGCCAATGCGGGGCTCATCATCGTCACCACGGATATCAGTGACGTGCGCAAGATCCTCGGGGTCAACGCTCTTTATCTCAAGAGCGCGAGCCCCTTGGAGCTCATTGAGCGACTGCAATGGATCGCGAACAACACGCTGAGCGCGCAGGCCATCTCCCAGGCCGGTGCCAGCGCGGTCCGCGCAGTGTGTGCCCCAGAATTTGCGGGCCGGGAACTTTCCAGCTTTCTGTTCGATGCCGCGAATGACCCAACCTCGTGACATTGTGTGTTGGCAGCCGCTGCTCACGAGCCATCAGGCCTACACGTTTCAGGCACTCGGGCGCGCGGCTGGCTCGAGCGTGACCGCATTTGTAGCCCAAGCGCAAGACGACATCCGAGCCGCGCAAGGCTGGACACCGTTGAGCGACGCATCTCTGAGCATCGACATTCGGCTGCTGCCGCAGTCTAAATGGCTCGCCTACGCGCGCCAGCAGTTGTCGATCCACCGGCAAGCCATTCATATCTTCGGTAGTCCCTTTGATCGGCTCAAAATGATGGCAGTACTCGGGCTCGCCATTCTGTACGGCCTGGAGATTTATCTGATCTCCGAGCCCTACTCACCGATTTCGGCTGGATATCTCCGCGATGGCGCCAAGCTGCCGAATCTCATCAAGGCGAAGCTGCGTCCGGCGGCATATCGTGCCTATGGGTTGCTACTGGGGCGGCGGATCGACGGCGTGTTTGCGATCTCACCATTGGCAGTAACGCAGTATCGAAGCATCGGCATACCATCCAAGCGAGTCTTTCCCTTCGGATATTTCGTGCCGCTGCAGAATGCTGGCCGCGCTGTTACACCGGACGAGAATAAATCCGCGACTGGTGAATTGCGGTTGATATGCGTGGCGACTCTGATCGCGCGCAAAGGAATCCCGGAGCTGATCGCGGCAGTGCATGCGCTGCGTGGCCATGGGGTCGCGAGCTGCCTGGAAGTCTACGGATCGGGCAACCCGGAAGAATTCCAATTTGATGGGGCGGCCGTCAAATACGGTGGAGTCATCCCCTTCGGATTCGCGCAGGCATTTATTGCCAAGTACGACTTGTTGGTGCTGCCTAGTTTTTATGACGGCTGGGGCGTGGTGGTCAACGAGGCGCTGATGGCCGGAGTGCCCGTGGTCTGCAGCAATCGCGTCGGGGCCGGAGCGGTAGTAAAAAAATGGGGCTGCGGGCTAGTGTACGATTTGGCCGAACACGGTGCCCTGGAGCAAGCGTTGTTGCAGGTGGCTCGATCGCCATCCGAGCTGCAGCAGATGCGCCAGGCCGCGAGGCAAGCCGGCGCGGCGCTGGACCCGGAAGTTGCCGGGCAATATATGATGCAGGTTTTGCGCAGCGTGAGGCTTGACCAGAGCGCGCCTGCTTGCCCTTGGTACGACTGAATGGAAGGTTGATATTGCATGTCCGCCACGCAGGAGACCCCGCGCGCCGTTCGCATACACCTGACTAATATAACGGGCGCTGGCACGGGTGCCGCGCAACTGGCGCAATCGCTGTTGCCTGCGATAGAAGCATGTCCGGGTTACCGAATCGAGGAGATTTATTTACCCGGCCAGGGAGAGTTGGCCAATTATCGCCGGCGCACCGACGGTGTAGAGCCCATTCGCTATCGTCGTTTTCTGCCCAATTCACTCTCCAGATTGTTGGAGTGCACGCTCTTGGGCCACAGATTCGACGGCGCGGTGCCCATGCTCGTACTGGGGGACTTGCCGATACGGTGCAGCGCCAGGCAGGTCGTTTTTGTGCAAACGCCTTTACTTGCCGTGACAGGTGGCGTCAAGCAGCGCGCCGGCGCGCTCAAGTACGCGATTGCGCGGCTACTGTTTCGCTTCAATTGCGGCTTTGCTGCCAGCTTCATAGTCCAGACAAACACGATGCAGCATGCGCTCGAGCGAACCTACCCCAGAACTCGCGGCAGCGTTCATGTCATCCCCCAGCCCGCACCCCAATGGTTGCTGAGGGCCATGCTCAAACGACGCGGCAGGGCGGCCGCGCATGGTGGGAAGCTCAAACTCTTTTATCCAGCGACCTTCTATCCACACAAGAACCACAAGATTCTAAGCTCGATTCAACAGGCGGGTGACTGGCCGGTCGACATCCTGGTATTGACGATTGCCCGCACCCAGAATCCGAATCCACAGTTACCTTGGTTGCAGTGCGTGGGCGCCTTAACTCCGGCACAGGTACTGCAGCACTATGAGAGCGCAGATGCCCTGCTGTTTCTCTCCCAGTCCGAGAGCTACGGGTTTCCGCTGGTCGAGGCGATGTGGATCGGTCTGCCAATCGTATGCGCCGATTTACCCTACGCAAGAACCCTCTGCGGTGCCGAGGCCATCTATTTTCAATCTAACAGTGCGACTTCTCTGCGCAGCGCGATCGATGAGCTCCATGACCGGCTCAGCTCGGGTTGGTGGCCGGATTGGACTACCAGACTCAAATGCATTCCAAAGAATTGGAACGACGTGGCCAGCGCCATGCTCCGGCTCACGGCAGTAACGGCGGCAGGATGAGGTGGGAATTGATGGATCTGCTAAAGCAGGCGCTGAAGCGCTTTGACATCGGTATTCTTAAGCAGAGCCATCTGCAGCAATTGATCGAGCTGAGCCGAGGCGCCTCTGACCTCGAACTCATAGCAACTATGCCTGACGACAGTGCAATGCGTGCGTTGCGATTGCTGCCCAGATCGAAGTCGCAGTTGCGGCAGGATCTGTTCGTTCTTTGGCAGTCCGGGTTCAAAACCAATGGTTTCTTTGTGGAATTTGGAGCGACCAATGGCGTTGACCTGAGCAACACCTACCTGCTGGAAAGGGAATTTGGCTGGCAGGGCATACTCGCGGAGCCGGCGACGTGCTGGCACCAGAAGTTACGTCTCAGCCGAACGAGCAAGATCGATACGCGCTGCGTGTGGACTCAGTCCGATGCCATCCTGACTTTCAATGAGGTTGATGCAGCAGAGCTATCGACGATAGCACTGCGCGGCCCGGGTGATCTGCATCAGCAGACGCGCAAAAGGCGGGGCAGACGTTATGATGTCACCACCGTGTCGCTGCGGGATCTGCTTCGAGAGCACGATGCGCCGCGAGATATCGACTACCTGTCAATCGACACCGAGGGCAGCGAGTACGAGATTCTGAATGGTTTCGACTTCGGTGAGTACCGCTTTCGAGTCATCACCTGCGAGCATAACTTCACGGCAGCGCGCGGCAAAATATTCGATCTGTTGAGCTCACGAGGATACGTACGTAAGTTCGAGCAGTTGTCACAATTTGATGATTGGTATGTGCTGCCGTGATGGCGTCACGTCTTGGTGATAACGATCATCGGGTAGCATCCGATTGAAGAAAAAAAGCGCGGATATTTATCTTCCAGGGCGAACAGCAGTGAGAGCATGCGTGTGCCGAGGCGATTATCCGGGAACAACGCCTTCTGCTCGCGCGTACTGAAGGTGCGCCACGGATAGATTTCGAGCGCGCCACTGTCGCGGAAGCGGTTCCACCACCTCAGTGGATAGCGATGGAAGTAGATCGTGTCGGGCGTGGTGCCGCTGTCGGCGCTGCGAAAAATCGCTCGAGCCAATCTGCGCAGCGGCGAGAACAGAGCCGACACGAAGTAAGCGGGGTTGCTGTAAACCACTACAATGGTGCCGCCGGGCTTCGTCGTGGCTATGAGTTTTCGTACGGCTGCTTCCTGGCGATCCTTATGGATGTGGTAGATCGTATGCAGGCTGACTGCCGCATCGACTGGGTCGATGGCGAGATCAAGGAAGTCCCCGGCGTGATATTCGCCCCGCGCTCCAAGTCTGGCCTGCGCCATATCGAGCGCACGCTGGGACAGGTCCACGCAGACGCGCGTCGCGAACGCGTCGGAAAAAGTCATGTACTCGGGGTACTGAATAGGTCCGGAAGCCATATCCAGCAGCCTTTGGCCTTGCTTGGGCAGATGCCGCAGTACCCGCAGGCGGCAGGCCGACACGTACTCTCGCGAGGCGGCCCGCAAGTCCTCGGAGGTCACGGCGTCAAATGTTGAATCTCCCAACATCGTCCAACCGGAGGTCTCGTACAGGGCCTTGACCTGGTCGCTGACTTTCTGCGATGCATCCATGGTTCCTTCTCCCGACCTGCTGATAAAATCTACCTGATGACTGCTAATGCGTTTTATTCGCGAGTGCTGACTGAACTGCTGCGTGACGGCAGCATTTCCTCGAGCGACAGTATTCTCGTGGTGTGCGGGAGTGTGCCGGACCGGGATGTGTTGCTGGAGCACGAATTCAAGAACGTCACAATCTCGAATCTAGACGACCGGGTGGCGGAAAAGGCCCTGGCACCATTCGCTTGGAGCCACCAAGATGCCGAAAACTTGACGTATGCGGACGGATCCTTCGACTTTGTGCTGGTCCACGCGGGACTGCATCACTGTTACTCCCCTCACCGGGCGCTTTTGGAGATGTATCGGGTCGCAAGGAAGGGGGTCGTCGTCTACGAGGCCCGCGACAGCGCAACGATGCGGCTCGCGAAGCGGCTCGGGTTTGCGACCGATTACGAAATCGAGGCAGTCAGCTCCTGGGAAGTCGCTGGCGGTGGGGTCGCCAATGGAGCCATTCCCAATTTTGTCTACCGTTGGACCGAGAACGAGGTCATGAAGACGATTAAAAGCTGCGAGCCTCGATATGTTCCTGGCGTTAGGTTCTTCTACGGGCTGCTGCTGCCTCACTATCGCTTTGATCGCACATCTCGCCCGGTTCATAAAATAATTCTGCGTACGCTTGCCTTGGGTGCCAAGCTCTATGCCCGGGTATTTCCCAAGCAAGGCAACGAATTCGCGTTCGTCATCAAAAAGGGCGGCAAATTGCAGCCTTGGTTGTGCGAAGACGGTGGGGTCATTGCGGTCTCAGTCGCCGCGGTGACGGCAATGGGACGATCAAACAAAGCTCAACCGTAATTTATGCCGTTCGATCCGGAGCATCACGCAGCCAGTTCGCGCGTGCGAACACCGCCAGCAGGGAGGCAAAAATACCCCCAAAAAATCCGCCGATCACCCACAGGGGTCGCTTCGGAAATGACACCTCTTCAGGCGCTTGCGCCGGATCGATAACCTTCAGTGCGTAGGCGTCACTGCCTCTGGCCATCATTTCTCGGTTGATTTCTGATTGCATAAGCGAATAGATGGCCTGTTTGGCCCCAAAAACATCAGTCTTTGCGGCTTGCTCGTTCAGATAGGCAATATTTCTCTGCGACTCAGCGATAGCCTGTTCCTTCAGATAATCGTTAGTCATGTTGACGAGGTCATTGGCCCATTGGGCGGCAAGCTGCGGATCCTTCCAGGTGATCGTCAGGGTGACGAGGCCGGTTTTGGCGTCGGTTGTGACGCTGCGAATGCGCTTCTTGAAGTAGTCGCTGGCCTTCCACAGAGTCGGCAGCTTTTTCGGATCCGTGACCGTCCAGGAGCCCGTTCGTGGATCCCAGATCTTTCGATAGAGGATCGGCAACAGATTGTGCGATTTGACGTAGTCCTGCGTCAGCGCATCGGACTGCAGGTATGCCAGCGACTCGGATTTCTTCGCATCATTTGACAGCGAGATTCCGGCAAGGGAGGCGAGGCCGCCTAATTGCGAGCCAATTGAGGACAGTCCACCCAGTTGGCTCGAGTTACCGTTGCTGGTTACGGGGGACATGACTACCGCTGCACTGTAGCGTGGAGCAATCATCCAAGCCAAGCCGCCGATCGCAACCGTGAATACGGCTGTTATCGTGATGATCAGCCATTTTGAATCCCAAGCCAGGGTGACGATCTCCCTGAGGTTGAGTTCGCTGCGCTCGACGCGCGAGTTGTCCATTGCGTCCACTGCGTGCACCACCGTGCGCGGGCTTCGCCTTCGCCCGGTACGACTATACCTGACGACGTGTCTGCTGTGCGCTCACAGTTCCCCGGCCATCGGCCGACGGGTTAGACTGAAAGCGGCACGCTCCGTTACGAATCCATTATTTCAATGAAGATCTCGATCATTACTGCCGTCTACAACGGCGCTCGCTCGATAGCAGCAACTCTGAAGTCGGTAGCGCAACAAGACCATGAGGCCATCGAGCACATCCTGGTAGACGGCGCATCGAGCGATGATACGGTCGCGACGATACTTGCGAATGGCGCACGGCTGGCGCGTCTGATCTCGGAACCCGACCGGGGAGTCTATGACGCGTTCAATAAAGGGCTCAGAGCCGCGTCCGGTGATGTGGTGGCGTTTCTTAATTGCGGCGATACCTACGTTTCGCCATCGGTTGTGTCCAGGATGGCAGCCGAACTATCGGACCAGAGCGTGCAGGCCGCATTTGGGGATGTACTGATCGTTGCTGCCGATAATGCCAGCCGTGTCATTCGGCGCTACAGCTCGAGGCCTTTTACGCCCAGAAGAATGGCACTGGGCCTGATGCCGGCGCACCCTACGCTCTTCCTGCGCCGCGAAATCTATCAAAGCGTCGGCGAATACGACACCAACTACCGTATTGCGGGCGACTTTGAGCTGTGCCTGCGGGTTTTTGCCAAGCGCAAGACGCGCTATCGCTATGTTCCCGAGGCACTGGTGCGCATGCCAAGTGGTGGCGTGAGCAACAGGGGTTGGCGCAGCAAATGGCAGATCACCAGAGAGATGCAGCGGGCCTGCGCACGAGATGGCGTGCGCACCAATTTCGCGAAACTGTGTCTGCGCTTTCCGCTGAAAATGCTGGAAATGTACTAGGGCCTGCGCATGAACCGAGTACTGGTCACCGGAGCCACCGGCTTCATCGGGCGCTTTATGTGCGAGGCTCTGGCTCGGCAGGGCCACACGGTGCGCGCCGCTATGCGCGCCCTCGGTCCGTTGCCGGCACATGCGACTGAGTGCGCCGCAATGGGCGCGATAGACGAGTCGACCGACTGGAATCGCGCGCTGGATGGTATCGACGCCGTAGTGCATCTGGCCGCCAAGGCCCATGCCATGCGGCCCTCGGAGGCCTCATCGCAAGAGTTCCACGCGACCAACGCGCTCGGTACGCAGCGGCTGATGCAGTTCGCGGTCAAGGCCGGCGTGCGCCGATTCGTCTATCTGAGCAGCGTCAAAGTCAATGGCGAGGGGCGCGCCGATAGCCCCTACACGCCGCGCGATACGCCCGATCCGCAGGATGCCTATGCCAGGTCGAAGTGGTTGGGGGAGCAAGCCGTGTCGGGAATTGAACCGGGCTTGCCCCCGGAGCGCGTCATAGTGCGCGCACCCCTGGTCTATGGGCCGGGCGTGCGCGCAAACTTCCTGCGCCTGATGCGCTGGGTTGAAGGGGGTTGGCCGCTGCCACTCGGGGCGGTACACAACGCGCGCAGCCTCATAGGCGTCTGCAACCTCGTGCACTTATTGGCGCATGTATTGTCTCATCCAACAGCGGCGGGCAATACGTGGATGGCCTCGGACGGACAGGATCTGTCTACGCCCGCGCTGCTAAGACAGATTGGTGTCGCGATGGAGCGCCGGGTTCGACTGCTGGCGGTTCCGCTACCGCTGCTGCGTCTGGCGGGCGGCCTGATCGGCCGTGCCGGGGAGATCACGCGCCTCTGCAATTCTTCGACGGTCGATATTTCGGCAACCCGTCGACAGCTGGATTGGTCAGCGCCCGTCTCGGTCACGGCGGGCATCGAGCGCACGGTTCAGTGGTATCGCGACGAGGGCCGCCTGCTTGTGGTTTGATGGCGCCGCCGCCGCGACCATGGCGTTCATCATGGCCTGGGCGGGCACGGCCCTGATGCGCAGGATTGCGATCGCGCGCCGCCTGCTCGATGTGCCCAATGCGCGCAGCTCGCATTCCGTGCCCACGCCGCGGGGCGCGGGCGTCGCGATTGTCGTGGCTGCGACCTGCGCACTGCTGCTGCTCGCCCTGCGACATCGCGTCGATCTGCGGCTGCTCGTGGCGCTACTGGGCGGCGGATCGGCGATCGCGCTGGTCGGGTTTGCCGACGATCGGCGGCCGGTATCCCCGCTGATCAGGCTGCTGGTGCATGTCGCCGCTGCCGTCTGGACCGTGGTCTGGCTCGGCGGAATGCCGCCGCTGGCTGTCAGCGGCTCTATCGTGATCGGGCATTTCACGGCCAGCGCTTTCGGTGTGATCGCGATCGTCTGGGCACTGAATCTGTTCAATTTCATGGACGGTATCGACGGCATTGCCGCCTCCGAGGCGCTCTTCATCACCTGGGCTGCGGCCTTCCTGGGCTTCGCCGGCGGCGGCGGCAATGGCGCGTTGCTGTTTGCGCTCGCAGTCGGCGCCTCCTGCCTTGGGTTCCTGTGCTGGAACTGGCCGCCGGCGAGAGTTTTTATGGGTGATGTCGGCAGCGCATACCTCGGCTATGTGTTGGCGACGCTCGCGATCGCCTGCGCACGCGAGCGCCCGCTGGCCTTAGCGGTATGGACCATCTTGGGCGCCGTGTTCCTGCTCGATGCGACTTTGACGCTGCTGCGGCGGCTGGGTAGAGGAGAAAAAATTTATGAAGCCCATCGCAGTCATGCCTATCAATGGCTGGCGCGCCGCTACCGCAGCCATGCTCGAGTCACGGCAATGGTCTTGGGGGTGAATCTGTGCTGGCTGCTACCGTGTGCGTGGTTTTTGTCGCAGTTCGGCGACAACGCTCACTGGATTTTGATTGGCGCCCTGCTGCCCGTAGCGCTGCTGTGCTGGGCAGCTGGATCGGGAAGAGCGGAGGTGTGCTAGCGCACGGAGCGTATATAACAATTCGTGATAGAAGTCACCCTGTAGGAACAGTTACGTGTGACGACGCGCATTATGTATCTATCGATATTACAATAACTTCTGTACGTTGAATGTCGACTTGCGCCGTTATGTGCAACGACGGCCCGGCCAAGGTGGCGCTCCACGTGAGTTTACAGAAGCGAAACATGTCAAAGACCGAGTTCAGCAGTCTCTCTTTTCTCGCCAGATCGCTCATCTCCCTTCCTCGTCCAGCCAAGCAGCTGGTCATGATCGCCGCCGACTCGATCATGCTGCCCTTGGCCCTTTGGGCTGCACTGGCGCTCAAGCAAGACCGTTTCGACATCGATATCGCGGCGCACAGCGGCACTTTTATAGTGGCGCTGCTGGCCGCGGTGGCGACTTTTTGGTTACTGGGTATCTATCGCTCCGTGATCCGCTTCATGGGCGCCCAGACCATGATCGCAGTGACGGCAGGCGTCACCATTTCGGCGGTCGCCGCCGCGTTGTATGGCGATGCGCGCTCTCTTCAGGGCATCAGCGCCTCGACGCTCGCAATCTATTGGACCCTGGCGCTGCTGTGCGTGGCCGGCAGCCGCTTGCTCGTACGATCGGCGTTTAATCACAGCTTCAACGGCAACACAGCGCGGCGCGTCGTGATCTACGGCGCAGGTGAGGCGGGCGGCAAATTGTGCGCGGTATTGCTCGGCGGTCCGGATTTCGTGCCGGTGGCTTTCGTCGACGATAATCGCTCGTTGCGCGGCACCTGCCTCAATGGCATCCGCGTCTACGGCGCCGGCGAGCTGCCGGGGTTGATCGCGCGCCACGGCGTCGAGCGTGTGCTGCTGGCGATGCCATCCATTCAAAAATGGCGACGACGCGAAATCCTGGACAATCTGGCCCCGCTGGGCGTGCATGTTCAGTCCCTGCCTGACCTGTCCGACATCATCTCGGGCCGCGCTCGCATCGATGAAGTCAGGGAAGTGGAGGTCGCGGATCTGCTGGGCCGCAATCCGGTACCGCCCCGCACCTCACTATTTGGCGCCTGCATTCGTGGCAAATCGGTCATGGTCACCGGCGCTGGCGGCTCGATCGGCTCCGAGCTGTGCCGGCAGATACTGCCGCTCAAGCCCCGGCGGCTGGTGCTGCTCGAGATGTCCGAGTTCGCGCTGTACAACATTGATCGTGAGCTGCGCGAAACGGCGAAGAAGTATGGGCTGGCCGTGGAGATCGTGCCGCTGCTGGGCAATGCGCACCATCTGCACCGGGTGCGGGAGGTTTTACAGGTCTTCGAGGTAAAGACCGTCTATCACGCCGCAGGCTATAAGCACGTGCCGATCGTCGAGCACAACATCATCGAAGGCATACACAACAATGTCATCGGTACCTGGTACACGGCGGAGGCGGCCCTGGATGCCGGGGTCGAGACGTTCGTGCTGATTTCCACCGACAAGGCCGTGAACCCAACCAATGTCATGGGTGCCACCAAGCGCATGGCCGAACTGGTGCTGCAGGCGCTGCAGCATCGAACCAGGGCCACGCGCTTCTGCATGGTGCGATTCGGCAACGTGCTGGCCTCATCCGGCTCGGTCGTGCCCCTGTTTCAGGAGCAGATCAAGCAGGGCGGGCCCGTCACGGTCACGCATCCGGACGTGATCCGCTATTTCATGACGATCCCGGAGGCAGCGCAGCTCGTGATCCAAGCCGGTTCGATGGCCGGTGGCGGCGACGTATTCGTACTGGACATGGGCCAGCCGGTACGCATCGATGATCTGGCGCGCCGTTTGATCGGCCTCATGGGCATGAGCGTGCGCGATGCCAGCAATCCGCGCGGCGACATCGAAATCAAATACACCGGGCTGCGCGCCGCCGAGAAGCTCTATGAGGAGCTCTTGATCGGCACCAACGTCGCCGGCACTGATCATCCGATGATCATGCGTGCCATGGAACATTCGAGCTCCTGGGCGCGCATGCAGCAGTTATTGAACGAGTTGCTGCTGGCGCTGGACGCATTCGACTGCGATGCCGCCTTGGAGCTGCTGGCCGATGCCGTAGTGGAATATCACCGCGTGCCGGAAATCCGTGATCACGTCTGGAGCCATAAGGTGGTACCGCCGAAACTGGAAGATCGCAAGGTCTCCGATCTGGCTGCGAAACGCCGACAGTCAGAGGCCGGGTCGCGCTGATCGGTTCGAGGCCTGGACGTGTGAGATTGGCGTGACGACTCGGCACTATCGCTTGCTGAACGTATTTACTCAGGGGGGCCGAGCCCTCAGTGGCAACGCGTTGTGCGTGTTCGAGGACGGCCTGGGCCTGGACGATGCCACGATGCAGGCGTTAGCGCGGCAGTTCAATCTGTCCGAGACGACCTTCCTGCTGCCATCGAGCGTGGCCAATGCGCGGGTGCGCATATTTACACCGAGTTATGAGTTGCCCTTCGCGGGCCACCCGACTCTGGGCACGGCGGCGGTCTGCCGTGCGCTTGGACTTGCCCAGGATACGTTGAGTCTGGAGATGAACGTCGGGGTCGTGCCAGTCTGCGCGCAAGGCGAGCGCTGGACCCTGTCTGCCCCGGCGCCCAGCTGGCGCGAGCCAGAGCTGACGCGGGCGCAGTTGGCGCGACTGCTTGGCCTGAGCGAGGCCGACGTGCTCGAGCGTCCGTTGTGGGTGCGCACCGGTAGCGAGCAGCTGATCGTGCCGCTCGCCAGCGAGAGCGCGGTGCGCCGTACCGTGGTGCAACCCGGCGCGTTCAATGAGCTGCGCAGCGCCGATGGAGCGGCCATGGCCTATGTGTTCGCGCTGCCAGCGGCGCAACGCGCCGTCGCGCGTTTTTTCTTTCCTCAGGGCACCAGCGTGCTCGAGGATCCTGCGACGGGCTCGGCCTGTGCAAATCTGGGCGGCTGGTGGCTGGCGATGGGTCGCGCATTGCCCTGTGATCTCGTGATTTCACAAGGCGAGCAGATCGGCCGAGCCTCCAGTCTGTATCTGAACATTGACCTCGATCGCCAGATTCGTGTCAGCGGCGAGGTCATCGAGCTCGGGCGCGGCAGTCTCGTTCAGTTCTGAACCAGGAAGTCGATCGAGCCGTCCAGGGCTCGGGTGCCGAAGCGCATAATATCGATCTTGGTCGGGGACACGACGTAGAGCACCGCAGGGGTGCTGCCGATCCCAGTCTCCGTGATCGAACCCAGCCCACGGCCCAGGGTCGGATCAATCGCAAAGCTTCCATTGGTCTCGCTGCTGCTGAGCGCGCCGTAGTTCAACTCCAGCGCGGGCTCGAGGCTGATAGGACCGTGGGATTGCGGAAATGCGGTGTAGCCGACGAAGTTATTGGACAACGTATCGGGGAAGATTCCCTGTGCCGGCGGAATGGGATACGGTCCCTGGAACTGCGCCTCGAGAAAGCCGGCACTACCGGCGACGCCGGTCTGTTCCACGATGTAGCCGTTGGCTATGCCATCGAGATAAAACGTAAACGACAGCGTATTCGTCGAATTGACCAGGCTCAGCAGGCCGCGTCCGCTCGCGGGATCGACGCTATAGCTTTGCGCACTGTACGCCAGCCCCGCGTCGTCTATGTCCTGATAGGAGATATCGAGCGTTGCATCGATGGTGCCGGCCGCGGCAGTGGCGTTCGTGAGCACACCCATGCCCATTACGGTCATTGGTTCGACGGCCCCCGAGGAGCCGAACAGACTCATGACCGCCGGGGAACTCAGCGCATTGTTGCTGAAGACCCCAGGGCTCACATCACCGACCTGGGCGGTCATCTGGCCGCTCGCGATCGGCGTGCTGGCCGCCGAGTCGATATCCATGAGGAGCATCTTGTTGGCGTTGACGAGGTAGTAGACCAGCGTTGAGGTCTGCGAGCCGGTCGTGAGGGTCGCAGTACCGCGGCCATTGACATCAGGGGCCGACAATGTGCCCGTGAGCGTCGCATCATTGAGCGGGCTGCCGACATCGTTGGAATCGATCAAACCCGCGCTCATGTTGCCCGAGCCGTTGAGCGTGAAGCGACCGGCAGTGCCGAAATGCAGGCTGCTGCTATCGACGCCGATCAGTCCAAAAGCGAAATTGCCGCTCGGCGGGCTCGCGGTAATTGCGGTCTGCAGCTGCAGCGTCATTTCCCCCGAGCCGCCGTCGCTGCCGGAACTGATCAGCTGCATCGGCGCTGAATGAATCACGCCATTGCTGTCCGGCGGTGTGGCGGCAAAGTTATAGACCAACGTACCGCTGGGCCCAATGAGTTTGATACTGCCAGCGTTGACCTCGCGATTGGTGCAATAGCCCGCAGTCAGGACCTCGCTGGTCGTCGTGCGATGCGAATCCTTGTAATCCTGAATACCCGTGATGTTGCCGCTGACGGCATCGATCGCGATCGCGCCG
>Ga0302177_10000653_pt1 | contig 25953 bp, 32 predicted proteins | sample I_Palsa_E1_2_FD_198780 | JGI IMG/M metagenome (GOLD analysis project Ga0302177, IMG submission 198780) | Peat permafrost microbial communities from Stordalen Mire near Abisko, Sweden - I_Palsa_E1_2 | ecosystem: Environmental > Terrestrial > Soil > Palsa > Peat permafrost | place: Sweden... | reverse complement strand
GCGAGGAGGGCTGGCTGGCCGAGCACATGCTCATCCTCAAGATCACTCCCCCGGCGGGCGAGGCGAGGTACATCGCGGCGGCCTTCCCGTCCGCGTGCGGCAAGACCAACCTGGCCATGCTTCAGTCCACTATCCCGGGCTGGAAGGTCGAGACCATCGGCGACGACATCGCCTGGATGCGGTTCGGCCCGGACGGCAGGCTATACGCGATCAACCCGGAGGCCGGCTTCTTCGGCGTCGCTCCGGGTACGGGCACCAAGACCAACGCCAACGCGGTCGCGACCTTCACGTCCAACAGTATCTTCACCAACGTCGCGCTGACCGACGACGGCGACGTGTGGTGGGAAGGCCTGACCGAGGAGCCGCCCGCGCACCTGATCGACTGGAAGGGCCGGGACTGGACCCCTGACTCGCCCGAGCCCGCCGCCCACCCTAACTCCCGGTTCACCACCCCCGCCAGCCAGTGCCCGATCATCGCGCCGGAGTGGGACGACCCCGCCGGCGTGCCGATCTCGGCGATCTTGTTCGGCGGCAGGCGCGCCAGCACCGTGCCGCTGGTGACCGAGTCCTTCGACTGGGACCACGGGGTGTTCCTTGGGGCCAATATCGCGTCGGAGAAGACCGCCGCGGCCGAGGGCAAGGTCGGCGAGCTGCGGCACGATCCGTTCGCGATGCTGCCGTTCTGCGGCTACAACATGGGCGACTACTTCGGCTACTGGCTGAAGATCGGGCGGATGGCCGACCCGGCCAAGCTGCCGCGGCTGTTCTACGTCAACTGGTTCCGCAAGGACGCCGACGGCAGGTTCGTCTGGCCGGGCTTCGGCGAGAACATGCGGGTGCTGAAGTGGATCATCCAGCGGCTCTCCGGCGACGCCGAGGCCGTGCCGACCCCGATCGGCAATCTGCCCGCGCCTGGCTCGCTGGATCTGGCCGGCCTGGATCTCAGCCAGGCCGACCTGGATCTGCTGCTCACGGTGGACGCCCGGGCCTGGAAGGCGGAGGCGGAGCAGATCCCCGCGTTCTTCCGCACCTTCGGCCCCCAGTTGCCCGGCCGGCTCTGGGAGCTGCAGCAGGACCTGGCCGACCGGCTCGGCTAAGACCAAGAGCCCCGAGAGGGCCCGGCGGCCGGCCAGCCGCGGTGTTTCAGCCGCGCTGGTCCCGGATCTGCCGCTTGATCCGGGCCAGCATCGCGGCCATCCCACCCAGCCGCAGCGGGCTTACTAGGTCCTGCAGTCCGAGCTGGCTGGTGAACTCGCCCGGCGTGGCCAGGACCTCGTCGGCGGGCAGCCCGTCCAGGCCCGCGTGCAGGATGCTGGCGAAGCCGCGCGTCGTCGGCGCTTCGCGCGGGGCCTCGAAGAAGAGATGGACGGTGGCGTCCGGTTCGACCTCGACCGCCAGGAAGAGCGGCGACTGGCATTCCGGCACGGGCTCAAGCAGGCTGCGGTCCTCGGCGTAGCGATCCGGCAACGGCGGCAGCTCCTGGGAGAACTCCAGCAGCAACTGCAGCCGTTCGGAGTCCGGCATGGCGTTGAAGTCGTCGACGATCTCCTGCAGCCGGGGGTTGAGCGTGGCGGGTGTCATGGGTTCTCCCCGGTCGTTCCGCGATGTACATGAAAAGCTCAGCCGCCGCTCGGCTTCGGGGTGGTGCAGGAGATCTTCGGGTTTATTCCGACGTAGTTGAGCGGACCGGCGGCGACCGTCAGCGCTATCGTCGCTCCCTGGGTGCAGCCCAGGTTGGCCGTACCGTAGTAGCCGCGCTGGCCAGCCGCGGCAGCGCCGATGATCAGCCACAAGAACAGGAATACTGTCCCCTTGCTCATGTCTCCTCCGCCGGGCAGGGGCACAAACCTAGCTATAAGTTCCTTGCGATAGTAGCGCCCTCACCCCGCTGGTGGTTTACGCCGCGCCGTTAGCCACGGTCGAGGAAAGCACGGACTGCGCCGTGCTCAGCGTCCCGGCGGCGCTCTTGCCGTTCCTGTTCCTGCGCGGCATGGGGGTCACCGCACCGGCCGGCGAGCCGTCGCATGCCTAGCGCCCGCGAGGCGTGCTTGTCAGTGGTGGGCCCGAGGTGGTTGTCTAGACCGGTGACCCGTGCCCCCTTCTTGCCCAGCCCGGCCACCGGGCACAGGTCACCGGCCCAGCTGATCACCTACCTGCTCGAGCCCAAGAACTGGCTGATCGTCACCGTTCCGCTGATCGGCGCGCACGCCGATGGCCTGGCCGGCGTCGGCTGGGGGCTGCTGGCCGCGTTCTTCGTGGCCGTGCTCCCGACGCTGTTCGTTTCTTACGGCATCCGCCACGGACGCTGGGCGGACAGGAACGTGGGCGCGCGACGGCCCCGGCTGATCGTGCTGGCGTTCATCACGGCGTCGGTCGCGGCCGGCCTGATCCTGCTGATCGTCCTCGGCGCGCCTGTGATGGTAACCGGATATCTCGCCTTCATGCTGACCAGCGTGGCGGTGCTCGCGGTCATCACCACGGCCTGGAAGATCTCCATCCACTGCGCGGTGGCCTCGGGTTCTGTGGCCATTCTCGCTCTCACCTACGGACCGCTGGTGCTGCCCGGGTTCCTGCTCGTGGCCCTGCTCGGCTGGTCCCGGGTGTCGCTCAAGGACCACACGACCGCCCAGGTGGTGGGCGGCATAGTTCTGGGCGCGCTCGCGGCCGGCATCGCCTACGCGACGCTGGCATGAGGTCAGGCGCCGGCCAGAGCCGCGGCTAGCTCACGGGTACGGCCGAGGAGCCTGGCCACAGCGACCGGGTTCATGTAGTCGTCATAGCGGACGATCTCACCGTCGCGGACCCGGATCACGCCGAGCGCGAGGTGCCGGTACGGCTCGCTGGTCGCTCGCGACCAGCCATGATGGGTGATCTCGGTGACCACGACTTCCAGGTCGTCGGTCTGCCGGACCAGCGCCTCGACGCCCTCCATGACCAGCAGGTCGCGTGCCCGGCTCATCCCGGCAAAGTGGGCCCGGATGGTCTCGCGCCCCCGTAGTTCGGCGGGCTGGCCGGGCATGGCGAACGGATAGGCGAGCACGCCGTCCGCAGCGAACAGGTCGGCGAAATCCACCCCCTCCCCGGCGACCATCCGGCGGACCTCCTCGGCGACCTCACGCGGGCTGCGCGGCATGCCTGCCTCCTATAATCGGAACGGTGACCCCGTTTAAACTATACGGAACGAACGCCCCGGTTAGCAACCGTGACTGGTGATCCGCCGGAGCGGCCGTTGCGTGATCCGCCGCCGGAGCGGCCGTTGCGGGCCGACGCGATGCGCAACCGGGAGAAGATCCTGCGGGCGGCCAGGGAGGCCTTCGCGGAAGCCGGGTACAGCGTGCCCCTGGACGAGATCGCCGCGCGGGCCGGAGTAGGACCCGGAACGATATACCGGCATTTCCCGGCCAAGGAGGCGCTGTTCGAGGCGGTGGTCAGCGCCCGCGTCGAGGATCTCGTCCACGACGCCCGCGCCCGGGCCAGCGATAGCGACCCGGGAGGCGCTTTTTTCGGCTATCTCGCCAGGATCGCCGAGGAATCCGCCGCCAAGCGCGACCTGCCGGACGCCATCTCGATCGCGGGTTCGCTGCGGGATGATCTGAGCGCGGCCCTCGACCTGCTGCTGCGCCGGGCCCAGCATGCAGGTGCGGTACGCGTCGACGTCACGACTCCTGACCTGATCGTGCTACTGAAGGGCGTGTTCGCGAGCCTGGGGGGCACCGCAGACCCGGCTCTGCGCGAGCTGGTCTTCGCCGTACTTAGCGACGGGCTGCGGCCTCCCCGGCGAGCCTGATAAAGCGATCAGTGTGCGCTTGTGCGCTCGTGCACGAGCGCTCTAGGTACGCTTTACCTACCTATGAGGCTGGCTGGCAGGAAGGTATCCGGCCGGTTGAACGGTCAACTCCCGGAGCGAGATGGCAGGAGGATCCGAGATGGGCAAGGCATTCGCGGATCGCTGGGATGTTCCCGTCCGGGCCGCCAGCCCCGACGCGGTGGCGCTGCTCGATGAGGCCATCGAGGACCTGGCCGCGCTGAGCGGAGACCCCGTCGCGCACGCCGAGGCGGCGGTCGCCGCCGACGACAGCCTGGTGCTCGGCCACATCTACCGCGCCTACCTCCAGCTATACGGAACCACTGTCAAGGGCGCCGCCGCCGCCAGTGAGACCTTGAAGCAGCTGGACGGGACCGTCATGGGTGAGCGGGAGGCCCATCATCTGCGCGCCGCCAGGCATTGGGTCGACGGTGACTGGGAGGCTACCACCCGTTCGCTGGAACGGGCCCTGCTGCGCCATCCGCGCGACCTGCTCGCGCTCAAGGTCGCCCAGGATCTCTACTTCTTCCTCGGCAATCGGCTCGAGCTGCGCGACACCGCCGCCCGGGTGCTGCCTGCCTGGCCGCGCGAGCAGCCCGGCTGGGGATACGTCCAGGGTATTTACGCCTTCGGCCTCGAGGAGAACGCGGACTACCGCCAGGCGGAATCGCGTGCCCGGGCCGCGCTTGACCACAATCCCCGGGATGTCTGGTCCGTGCATGCGCTGGCGCACGTCTTCGAGATGGAAGGCAGCCAGCGCGAGGGCGCCAAGTTCCTCACCGCTTCGGCCAGCGACTGGTCGGCCAGCTACTTCGCCATCCACAACTGGTGGCACCGGGGCCTGTACCACCTAGAGCTCGGCGAGATCAATGAGGCCCTCGCGCTGTACGATGACCCGATCCGCGCGGGCCGGTCAACCGAGTGGCTCGACGTCGTGGATGCCGCCTCCCTGCTCTGGCGGCTGTCGCTGTTCGGCGTCGACGTCACCGAGCGTGCCGAGCAGCTCGCGGCCGACATCAGCAGCCTGGTCAGCAGCCCCGTCTACATCTTCAACGACTGGCATGCGGTGATGGCCTTCGGGCTGGCCGGGGACCACGCGCGCAACGAGCTGGTGGTCGCCGCGAACCGGCACCTCACCGCGCCCACCAACAGGGCAGCCGTCGAGCGGGCCGGCCTGGACCTCCTCGAGGCCTTCAGCGCGTTCGCCGCCGGCCGGCCCGACCGGGCCATCGACCTGCTCATCGACATCCGGCCGCGGGCCCATTCCGTCGGCGGAAGCCACGCGCAGCGTGACGTCATCGATCTCACCCTCATCGCCGCCGCGGCCAGGGCCGGTGATGATGGCCTGGCCCGGGCCCTGGTTACCGAGCGGACGGCCCGCAAGCCGTCCGCCGAGGCCGCGGCCCGCCAGCTGGTCGTAGCGAACGGCGGTTCACCCGACGCGCTTCGCTGGTGAGACCAAAGCTCTCGCAGCGGCTCAGCTCGTCCTCCGCTAGCCTCTAGCGCCCCCGCCATTGCGGGCTTCTGCCCTCGACCATCGCCTGGCAGCCCTCCTTGAAGTCCTCGGAATTGAGACAGCGGATCTGCTCTTCCAGGGCCACCGTGAGGCTTTCCTCGGGGCTGCGGTACCAGGCCGCGTCGAGTGCCCGCCGGGCCCCCCGCACCGCCAGCGGCGGCTGGGCGGCCAGGCGCGCGGCCAGCCCGGCCGCGGCGGCGTCGAGGTCGGCGGCGGCGACTACCTGGTTGGCCAGCCCGATCCGCAGCGCGTGCTCGGCGTCGATGACGTCGCCGAGCAGGATGAGCTCGCGGGCCCTGCTCTCACCGATGATCCGGGGCAGCCGGACCGTGGCGCCCATGTCGGGCATGAGACCGTAACGCGTCTCCAGCAGCCCGACCTTGGTGCCCTCCGCGAAGATGCGGAAATCACACGCCAGGGCGAGCTGCAGTCCCGCGCCGTAGGCGTGGCCGCGCACGGCGGCGACGCTGGCGCAGCCGAGGTCCGGGATCCAGCTGAAGGTCCCCGCCGCGGTCTGGCCCACGGCGCGGGTGCCCTCGTCGGGGGGCCGCTCGGCTATGTCAGCCAGCATCCCGGCCATGCCCTCCACCAGGTCGATGCCTGCCGAGAAGGTCGGACCCTCCCCCGTCACGACCAGGCAGCGGAGGGTCTCGTCGGACACCAGCTCACCGCCCAGCCGGGCGAGTTCCTCCCACATTTGCGGGTTCTGAGCGTTGCGCTTGCCTGGACGGGCCAGGGTCAGGGTGCCGATGTCCTGGTGGCGCTGGTAGCGGATGGTCTGGTAGTCGTTCATGCTTTCGTCAGCCCTTCTACTCCCGGCAACGATCACAACCGATCCATACAGTACTGTATGGATCGAAGGCTAGGCAGCATCTGCGGCGCTGTCAATGCCGCGGCACGCGAAGGGATAGACGATGGCCCCTCCGACTCGCACGCCTCGCAGCAAGTGGATCGAGGAGGGGCTGCGGGCCCTGGCGGCGGGCGGCCCGGACGCCGTCCGGATCGAGCCGCTGGCCCAGGCCCTCGGGGTGACCAGGGGCGGCTTCTACTGGCACTTCGATGACCGGAGCGCGTTGCTCGACGAGATGCTCGACAGGTGGGAGCGAGCCACCACCGAGGAGGTGATGGAGCGCCTCGAACGCGAGCGCGGCGATGCCCGGGCCAAGCTACGGCGACTGCTCGCGCTCACCTCCTCCGGCGTTCTGATGACCGACCTCGCGGTCCGCGACTGGGCCCGGCGCGAGCCGGCGGTGGCCGAGCGCCTCCGGCGCGTCGACAACCGGCGGATGGAGTACATGCGTGCACTTTTCGGCACCCTCTGCTCCGACGCGGACGACGTCGAGGCCCGCTGCATGCTCTTCTTCTCGCTGCTCATCGGCAATCACTCCATCGCCGCCGATCATGGCGTGCGCACCCGCGCGGACGTGCTCGCCCTGACCCTGAGATGGCTCGGAGGCTAGCGTCCAGCGTGGGCTGTCGAGCAGATCGCCAGTCGTCCGCGCAGGTCACAGAGTCTCACCTCGGCCCCGGGGACGCTGGCCAGGACTAGGCTCGCCGACGTCATGATCTATGTAGGCATCGACGTGCTGCTGAGATCTCTGGGTGATGGACCTGAACTTCGTCCTTCGCCGCGCCCTGTCATCAGGATCCCGGCGTGAAGACTCCGGCCTTCAGGCCGAGGCGGAAACACCGCTTCACCTGCCCGGAAATGTCAGTGGTATCCGATAGTGTGTTCGCATGTCCCGGTACCGGCTGCTTCGCTTAGCTGCCCCACGGCATCGCGATCGAGCCTGGGGCGCTCGAGGTGACAGTCAAGGCCTGAAGCTGAGCGGCCGGCCCGGTGGTCAGAATCACCTCATAGGCGTCCAGGGACTCGGTGACCTGTGTCGGAGCGTCGGCCAGGTGCAGGAATAGGGCGCCGCCTGCCTGTGAGATGACCCCGCTCAGCGGCGGATGCTCGGGCGTAAAGGCGCAGTAGTACTTCTGTGTCGGAGAGGCGTACTGATAGACGCTGAAATTGAGTATCACGGCCGCGTTGGCAATCTGCCTGCTCAGGATCTGCTGGAGCACGCCCCGGTTATGAGCGGAGACCAAAAAAGTGAGGGATAGCGGCGCCTGGATGGTTTCCTCCCACTGGACCTGCGTGAGCACGCCGACCGCGGGCGTGCTCGCGTTCGTGACCGGATCAGTGACGGCGAGGTCGGCATCCAGAGCGGTACCGCAGATGGTGGCCGTGGTCAGCGAGCCGATGGAATCACGAGAACCAGGCGTGAAAGTAAAACCTTGGGCAGTATCGAGGGCATATGACAGCGTCATGTGCGAACTCCTTTAGTCGTTCGCGGGCCAGCCGGTGCCACCAGCCGCATGACTCGTCCGTACCGCTCCGCTACATCGTTGACCCGATCTTATGGCTCCTGGCCGCAAATCAGTGCTAGCGGCCGGCCAGGACTTCGCCGGTGCCCGAGCACGGTCACCGCCGTCCATGGCACGCTCGCGACGGCAACCCATCCTGCTAGCGTTGCTGACCGCCATCGATATCGGCTGACTGTGGCCTGATCAGATGTGCTGTGGGGGTCAGCAAACGACTGAGCGGGAAGGCGAGCGCGATGGACAGTTCCCGGCGCCCAGGCGGGTGAGATGGTGCGCCGACTGGCCGCCGTCCTGTCGTCTGGGCTTCTAGCCGCGGTGCTAGCGGCCGGGTGCTCCGCGGGGGTGCCCGCCTCGTACCGCGCGACGGTGCAGACATGCTCATCCTTCGGGCTGCGGGCCATCCAGCGGCATGTCACGGTGAGCGCCGAGCCTGGGGCCTGCGCCGGCCTGAGCCCAGAGCAGGTCAATATGGCCGTGACCCGAGCGGTGAAGGCGGCAGTCGGGCCGGCACCCAAGGCCATCGCCCGGCACCTGGCCGTCCAAGACAGCGCCTACCTCGCTCGCATGCTCCGTACCATCCAGCCGCCTAAGCCCGCGACTCCGGGCGCCACGCCCACGCGGCCAGCGGGAGGCGTGCCACTCGGCCTCGCCGCGCTGATCGCCTGGATCGTCACCGCCGCCGCCGGCAGTTACCTGCTCACGGGCTGGCTGGCGGCCGGAGGTCTGCGGCACCGACGTCCGGCCGCCAGCCTGGTGCCGGTCACCGTCCTCAGCCACTTCGGCCTCGCCGTGGCCGGGCTGGGCCTGTGGATAGCCTTCGTCAGCACCGGTACGCGGGTCCTCGCCTGGGTCGGTGTCGGCCTGATCGTGCTGATCGCCGGTCTCGGCATGGGCGCCCTGTCAGCCGCCCTGCCCGAACCGGGCCGGAGCGCCAGCCCGGCTGGCCCAGGCTCGGCTGGCCCAGGCTCGGCTGGCCCAGGCTCGGCTGCGCGGGTCCAGCCTCAAGCGGACCGCAGATCCTCGAAGGCGGGAGCGCCCGTGGCCGTTATCGCCGTCCATGGCATGCTCGCGACTGCGACAATCCTGCTGGTACTCCTGGCCGCGATCGGCGCTGGCTGACTCATGAGGGGAACGGGCGCACGATGGACACGTCCCGAAGCAAAGGTTTTACCCAGGCGTCTATTCCCGAGGGTTACGAGAGGTTTATGCTGCACCAGCTGTTCGAGCCGTGGGCCCGGGCGCTCGTCGGCCAGGCGCATCTGCAGCCGGGATGGTCGGTGCTTGACGTGGCCAGCGGGCTGGGCCCGGTGGCCAGGGAAGCCGCGGCGGCGGTCGGACCGGCCGGTCGGGTGGTGGCCAGCGACATCAGCGAACCGATGCTAGCCCTGGCGGCGGCCCGGCCGCGGCCGGCTGGATCGGCGCCGATCGAGTTCATGCCGGGTCCGGCGTCGGCGATTCCCGCCCCGGATGACATCTTCGATGCGGTGCTGTGCCAGCACGGATTGCAGTTCTTTGCCGACCGGACGGCGGCGATCCGGGAGATGCACCGGGTCGCGCTGCCGGACGGCGTGGTGGTGCTGTCCACCTGGGCCGCCGAACACCCGCTTGGCCTGTTCGGCCCGATGGCCGAGACCCTGCAGGAGCTAGGCGTGCCCGAACCCTATCCCCGGGCGTTTGATCCGGGTAGCTACCGCATGAGCGCCGCCGAGCTGACGGAGCTGTTGCGGGCCTCGGGCTGGCGCGGTGTCCAGGTGCAGACCATCGAGCTCGACGCCAGCTGGGCCAGCACGGAAACCGCCGCCAGCACGCTGCTCGGTACCCCTTTCGGCCCAGTCGTCTCCGCCCTTCCCGGGGACGCTCAGGATCAGGTCCACAATCGCCTGATCACCAAGCTGGGCGGATCCGCCGCCGGCGTCACCGTGCGGACCGTGAGCAACATCGCCCGGGGCGTGAAGTAAGCACGTGCTGAAGAGTTCCCGGCGATTCAGTGCACGGCTGCCGGCGGTGGCCGCCAGCGCTTCCAGCCAGGGTCCACGGCGATCAGCCTCGAGGGTCCCGGCGGGACGCCGACCAGCTGCGCCTTGGGGTAGAGGGTCAGCCCGGCCGGAACAGGCTCCCACCACCGCGCGCGCCGGAACAACCTGCTGAACATCTCGGGCGTCCGGGCATCCAGGGGATCTTGGGTACCTTGGGGTTTTTGGGTCGGGTCCGCCGCGGAAGCCCTGCGGCCGAGGATGAGCTCGGCCGGGGCCGGCTGGTCCGGCCGCTGCCAGCGGAAGTCGCCGGAGATCCGCAGCGCCGAGCCACGGTTGGGCAGCGCGGCGTGCGGAGTCAGGCAATGGAAGATGATCGCGTCACCCGGCTCGTAGCTGGTGGTCGCCCAGCCGGGTTCGGCCGGGCTGAGCGGGCGGGGCCGCCTCGGCGGGCCGAGCTGGCCACCGGGCTGAACCGCCAGGCCACCGAGCAAGACCGGGATGTCCATCAGCGGGATCCAGCTGGTCAGCATGTCCTGGACGCCGGATGCCCCGTAGTCGTAGTGGACGTACCGGCCGCGCGGACGGGCCTGTGGCCGCTCCGGGTAGACGGCGCGCAGCACCTTCGCCGGGTAGGAGAACGCCCCCGGCCCGAGAACGCTCCGGATGACCTGCCGCAGCGAAGGCAGGTACGGAATCTGGTTGAACGCGGGGCTGAACATGGCGGCGCGGAACGCCGGGTCGGTGAGCGCGTCCATCGAGTTGACCGCACGCGGATGGATGGAGGGTATTGCCCGGTCGTCCACCCACCCGCCGGCATGCAACTCCTCGAGGACAGCGTGGCCGACCGCGCTGACCTGTGCGGCCGGCAGCAGACCGCGGAAGAACAAGTACCCGTCGGCGGCCAGCCGCCGTCGCAGCCCGCCGGCGTCATTGATCAGGCCGCTCGAGTCGGCCAGCTCATCCACACGCTCACGATAAGCACTGGCCGAGAGCACTCGGGACATCTCACAGCGAGCTCCCATGGCACTTTGAGCTCAGCGATGTCCAGTCCTGCTCGCAGCCATCAGCGGGTTCTACCCGGCGAGCGTGGACGGCCCCGGGTGATCCTTCGCGATCCAGTGATCGCCTCTTTTCTCGAACTTTTTCTTGAGTTCCGTGTAAGCGACCCGGGACGCCTGGTCCCCCGCACCGTAGGTCTGCACCGCAATTTCGTGCGCCTCGGTGAACGTCTCCTGGGCTTCCTTCGACGAGCGCCGCAGCGTGCCCGGCAGCTCACCGGCTCCCAGCTGGCCGCTCCTCCTGGTCCTCGGCATCGCGTTACCCCTCCCCTTGGTGACAGTTGATTCAGGCCAAAGCTTGGCAGGCGTGATGAGCAGATTTTCCTTTCGCGTGCCGTTCAGGTGCCTGAGCTGGCTACCCGGGGTGACCCGGGATACACCACATCGGGCTGAGACCTGGGCTACACCGACCCCCATAGCCCGCATGTGCGGGGGCGGCCCGGGTAGAGGGGCGCCATGATCAAGGACCCGGCGGGCGCGAGCACGCTCGCGCGTACGGATGGTTTTGCTCCGATCGAATCCTACGGGGTCATCGGGGACGGCGAATCGGTGGCCCTGGTCGGCCGCGACGGCGCCATCGACTGGTGGGCCGTTCCGGCGATCGACTCACCTCCATTGTTCGCGGGCCTGCTCGACCCGAGGGACGGCGGCTGTTTCACCCTGGAGCCGGCCGTGCCGTACGAGGTCAAACGGCGATACCTGCCCGGGACCAACGTCCTTGAGACCACGTTCAGCACCGACGACGGGACGGTGCGGGTGATCGATTCACTCAACCAGAGCGCGAACGGCCTGCTGCCGTGGGCCGAGCTTGCCCGCGATATCCGCGCCGAGGACGGCGAGGTGCCGATGCGCTGGCGCATCGCGCCAGGCACGCTGTTTCACCGGGTCCGGCCGCGGGCCAGGCTCCGCGAGGTGCCGTTGCTGCACGCCGGTGACCTGATGATGGCCATCGTGGCCGAACGAACCGGTAAGGCAGCCCTTGAGCTCGGCGCCTTCAGCGGCGAGTTCGTCGCCAAGGCCGGCCAGGACGCGCTGCTCACGCTCATCGTGGCGGATCACGCGCCGCTCGTCGTCCCTTCCGTCGCGGAGGTGCGCCAACGGCGGGAGGCGACCGAAGTGGCCTGGCGCGAATGGTGCGACACGGTGCCCTACCAGGGCGCGGACCGTGAGCTTGTGCTCCGCAGCATGCTGGCGCTCAAGCTCCTGACCTACGCGCCGACGGGCGCCATGGCGGCCGCCGCCACTACCTCGCTGCCCGAGCAGATCGGCGGCGAGCGCAACTACGACTACAGGTACGGCTGGATCCGCGATACCTCCTTCGTGCTCGACTCCTTTATCCAGCTCGGCCTGACCCAGGAAGTGCAGGGCACGCTGTCCTGGATGCTCCATTGCATTTCCGCGACGGCGCCCGTCATCCACCCCTTCTACGGACTGCGCGGGCATGTTCCCGATGAGGAGACCGAGTTGCAGCTGCGCGGTTACCGCGACTCCAGCCCCGCCCGGGGCGGCAATCGTGCCATCGGCCAGCCGCAGTTCGGCTGCTACGGCGACCTGCTCGAGTGCGTGTGGCTCGCCGTTGACCGGGCCGGCGCCCACCTGGACCCGGCCAGCGCTGACCTGCTTGACGCGCTGGGCAATCACGTGTGTGACATCTGGACCGAGCCGGACTGCGGGATCTGGGAACTTGACGAAAGGCAGCACAACACGTTTTCCAAGGCCGGCTGCTGGGTCGCGCTTGACCGTCTGATCAGGCTGTCCGAGCGAGGCCAGGTTTCCGACAGGGACGTAGACCGGTGGAAGGCCGAACAGCATGCCATCCGCGCGTGGGTCGACGAGAACTGCTGGTCGCAGGCCAAGCGCAGCTACGTCGGGCATGCCGGGTCCGACAAGCTGGACGCCTCGCTGCTGCTGCTGGCCCGCTCCGGCTTCCTGGATGGCAAGGACCGGCGGTTCACCCAGACGATCAGGGCGATCCGCGCCGAACTGGCCGCAGGCCCGCTGCTCTACCGTTTTACTGGCGCGGACAAGATCGAGGGCACCTTCGTGGCGTGCTCATTCTGGCTGATCGACGCCCTGGTGCGGAACGGACACAAACCTGCGGCCAGGAAGCTGTGGCGTGAGCTCACTGCGTACACCAGCGAGCTGGGCTTGCTGGCCGAGGAAGTCGATCCGGACACGGGCGCGTTCCTCGGTAACCTCCCGCAAGGACTCTCGCACCTGGCCCTGCTGAACGCGGCCGCCCTCCTGGACACCTAGCCGCTCGGGCGTACCCGCGCGCAAACCCGACGCGCGTGGTGGCCGGGCACGCCCGGCCACCACCCACACACCCGCCGGCCGGGCGAAACCCGGCCGCCACCAGCTTCGGTTACGTATTACTTCGCCAGACTGGAATCATTGATGTTGAAGTTCATCACGTAAGTATCGTGCGCGCGGATCGGCGCACCGGTATCCAGGGCTTTGAGGCAGCGTGCGAGCTGGTTCGCGTACCGGTCCAGCTCGGCGCCGGTGAGCTGGACGACCTGATCGCGGTGCTGGTCAGGCATGGGCGATCCTGGCGCGGTCGTCCTGTTCGGCTTGCACGTCACCGAGCCTGCTGCGGAGATCGGCCAGCACCGGGGCTGCGGGGTGGTTCCTGTCGTAGTACGCGATCGCGTGCTCAAGCTCGCGGCGGTAGGCGCGCAGCTCGAACGTGGTGAGCCCGGACAGGGGGTGTTGCGGCTGGTCTACGGCTGGCGCTTGGCCTGAGGTTAGGGTGGGCATCGGCGGCTGTTCCTTAAGGCATCTGGTGACGTGATCTCGCTACCCAAGGTGCCAGCCAGGAGCGCAGAATGGCTACGTGGCAGGTATGGCTGCCACGATCTGCCACGTCTGCTCCGGAGGCTTGCCGCAAATGGCCAGACGCGACCCTGAGACGGACCCACGGGCGTTCCTGGGTGCCGAGCTACGGCGCGCGCGTGCGGCTGCTGGTTTCAGTAGCCAAGAAGCGCTGGCCAGCAAGCTGGGGTTCGACCGGTCGGTGGTGGCCAAGGCCGAGACCGGGGAGCGTCCCCCGACACCAGAGGTCTTGTCCGCGTGGTGTACCACCTGCCAGCTAGATGATGATCTGTTCGCGCGGTTCGCGAAGCTGGCGCGGTCGGCGGACGGCCCGATACCTGCGTGGTTCGAGACGTGGCTTGAAGCCGAGCGAGAGGCTCACATGCTCCGCATCTGGCAGCCGCTGATTATTCCCGGCCTTCTCCAGACCGCCGAGTACGCGCGGGCGCTGTTCCTCGCGGCGGGAGCGGACGAGGACCAGGCAGAGGACATGGTCAAAGCGCGACTTGACAGGCAAGAGATCCTGGACCGGGCCGGACCGCCGGACCTGGTGACCGTGCTGGATGAGTCGGTTCTCCATCGTCTGATCGGGTCACCGCAAGTCATGGCAGACCAGCTGAACTACATCGCGGAGCGTGCCACGCTGCCGCATATCCTGGTCCAGTTAGTCCCGGCCGGTAACGGGGCGAATGCCGGGTTGAGCGGCGGTTTCGCCCTGGCATCTTGCGACGGCGCGCCGGACACGCTGCGCATGGAGGCCGTAGAAGACGTAACGGCCGAAGGCCGGTCGCTGGTCCGCAGGGCGGCGAATATCTTGGTACGCGTCCAGGCTGACGCACTGCCACGTGCGGCGAGCCGGACTCTCATCTTGGAGGCGGCAGAGCAATGGAAGACAACATAGGCCCGCGCTGGCGCAAGTCCAGCTACAGCGGGAACGGTGGTGGTGACTGCGTCGAGGTAGCCGACCAAGCTAGCCGCGTTCTCGTGCGCGACACCAAGCAGGACGGTACCGGCCCCGCGCTCCGGTTCGCCCCGGCCGCGTGGCGCAGGTTCGCTGACCAGGTGAAGCGGTCGTTAGCCTCTGACCCCCAACCTGGGGTCCGCCGGTGCCTGTAGGGGGCACTCTCTAATCTGAGAGAGTGCCCCCTCGCCGTGTCCGCAGACGGAGAGGGAAACCGTACCGGAGAAGCACAGCTTCACCGGTAAATCCACACCGGGAACCCTTGGTGGGATGCGAGCTTTCAGGGTGCTGCCGGGGATCAGGACCCGGCCGTTCCCTGCGCCCGGCGGGCGAGCAGGGCGAAGGAGTTCGGCAAGCGCCCGCCCCATGCGGCGGCGGTGACTCCGCCCGCACGCCAGAATGGTTCCGGGTATTCGCCGAGGTGCAGGATCTCCATGCCGGCCGCCGCTACGGCGGTGACGATCTGGCCGAGGGTCCACTGCCATTCCACCGCCCCGCGAGCCGGGAACGTGTCGTTGACATGGCTGCGGGCGAAGTAGCTGCGATCCTCCCGGATGCGCGGCTGGTCCTGATCCCACGTCCACAAGATCACTGCCGGATGCGCCTCATAGATGAACAGGTGTCCCGAGGGCCGGAGCAGGCGCGCAACGTCGCGAGCCCATCCGGTCAGGTCGGGCATCCAGATCAGGGCGCCCTTCCCGGTGTAGACCAGATCGGCGCTCGCGCCGGCTAGCGGTGCCCCGGGAACTATGGCGGCGACGTACCGGCAGGCGGCGCCGAGTTCGTCCGCGCGGCGCTGCGCGGCGCGGACGGCCACCTCGCTGTAGTCGATTCCGACCACGGATTTCGCTCCGGCCTGCACGAGGGCTACATCATCTAGGCCGTGGCCGCTTTGCAGGTGCACGACCTCGGGTGAGCAGCGCAGTATGTCCCGCAGGAGATCCCGCTCCGTGCTGGTGAGCGAGGAGCCGGACGCCGCCTGCGCCAGGAGATCGCCGTACTCGCGGACGTGCTTCTGGGACGCCGCCTCCCAGGCCATTCTGTTCGCCTGTGTCGTGGAATCCACAACGCGATGCTGATGCCGGTGCCGCCACCCGTCAAGTGCCAACGTGGCCTCAATCGTGCAGCCGACGGGCAGCTCGGGCGTCTGCAGACTTGCTATCGCCGCTATGAGGGGTGAAGTGGCACACGATCACGCACCGGCGACCGTCAGCTGACCGAAACGGCGCTATGACGCCTTTTCCTGCAGCCAGGCGTATCCGAACTGAAGGACGTCGGCGCCCGCGAGAGTGGCGAGGGTGTCGATCGCCAGCCGGGTCGCACGCGGAAGGTAGATATGTCCGGCTACTAGGGCCGTCGCCACCCACATATCGAGGCAGAACGGGCAGGTGATGAGCTCACCGACGGCCTTTTGCGCACCGCTTCCTCGTACGTCCTCCGTCAGCTCGGCCGGCCCTTCCTGCTCGCGGTAGACGGTGAACGGTGCGCGCAGCGGACTGGTCACCGGGTCCTTGGTGACCAGCCTGCTCAGCTTGTGGGTCGCCACCGCGCCGAGCACCACATCCCTGACGCTCAGCCCATCGGGGATCTCATGCCTGGTGAGACCGGTCACGCCCGAGAGCGTGCCCACGGCCGCGGCATAAACAGCCATGGCCCCCAGGTAGCCGCCGAGGGGACGTTCGTGGCCATCGGAGTAGAGGTCTTTCTCGGTTCGCGCGACGCCGGTGAGCCGGGACTTTAGGTCAGCAAGGACGGACATGGCGTCCGGCTACCCATCTGTATCCGGCGAAACCTCGATGCCGGGTGCGTGTTCGACCGTGCGGGACTCGGCGGTTTGCGAACACGGTCCGGGGGAAGCGAGATGTTCTTACCGGAACTCAGGCCTGGCCAAGCGTGCAGGTCCAGGGCGGGACGGACGAGGAAGGAACACGCGATGAAGCTGGCCGACTTCGTCAGGGTGCAGAAGTTTCTTGGCGGCATTCAGTACCCGGCCACCAAGAGACAGCTCATCGAGTATGCCCGCGGAAACCAGGCCGACGACGACGCGCTTGCTACCTTGCAGGACATTCCTGAGCGCGAGTACAGCTGCCCGGATGAGGTCAGCCAGGCTGCCGCCTGAGACTTAAGGCAGAGGCTGGAGGGATCTTTAGGGTTTCAGCCCCCAGCCGCGAGTGAGCCAATCAGGACGCAGACCTGGGGAACGAGGACGGCCGCCGGCAGCCACGAAGGCGCCAGCGTGGCCGCCAGGGAGCCGAAGATCGCGCCGACGACCAAGGCGACGATGACGCCTACGCTGCGTTGCCACTCGTCAGGCATGCGCCAGGTCGCCAGCGCGGCGAACAGGCCGGTCAGGGTACTGGTGAGGTAGGTGGTGGACATCTGGCCGAGGCGGCGCACGGCCGCAGTCTGCACCCCCATCGCGGCCGCCGCGAGCACTAGCAGGACCATCCGGGTCGCGGTGCCGCGGTGAGAACTCCAGACAAGCCATCCGGCGCTGAACACGACGAGAATGCCCAGCTCGACGGCCAGGGTGACGCTGACCCGGCGCGGCCAGACGGGCTGGCCGCGTTCGGCGGTTCCGGCGAACAGGGTGCCCAGCACCACACCGGCCGCGTAACCCGCCAGCGTCAGCCCGCCGTTGGCGGCCAGCCCGCCGTTCTTCTCGCCGACGGCGATGCCGAGCAGCGCCAGGTTTCCGGTGATGACGCTGCTGAAGACCTTCCCAAGCCGCAGAAAGCACACCGCGTCCAGCGCGCCCGTGCACAGCGTCAGGATGACAACCAGCAGATCCCGGTAACGCGTCTGGTGCGGCGTCAGGTACGCCCGCTTCAGCAAATCGCTTCTCTGCACGGGATCATTGAACTATGAAAGCCAGCACGCCGCCGACGCACGCCAGGCCGAGGACGATCCAGGTGACATAGTCGTTGACCACTCCGCTCTGGAAGCGTCGCAGGGGCGCGGTCAGGCCGGCGCCCGGCTCGTAGCCGCGGCGCAGCAGCGGCAGACGCCGCCAGTACAGGGCCAGGAAGGCCAGGATCAGCGCCCCGACGGTGGAACCGGCCCCGGTCAGGACATCCGCGGCGGTGATGCCGGCGCCTTCCGCGGCGGCGATGGCCACCGGATGAGTAATATGCGCCCCCGCGAGCACGGTGGCGTTGTAGCCGGCCTGGTCTTCGAACCTGATCGCAGCCGCCTGGACCGCCGGGCCGAACGGCGTGAGAAGTCCCATGACGAGGGCCATCACGACCAGCACGGCAGGCGGGATGATCATGGTGAGCGGGGTCCGCTGCTTGCCGGAGTCGGTTTCGCTCTTCTCCTCGTCGGCTGCCTTGGCCATCCCGGGGTCCTCGGACGGCGCGTCGCCGAGGCCGTAGAACACGCCTCCGGCGACGCGCAGCACGGCCCCGCCGGTCAGGATGCCGCAGACGATGAACACCGCCATCGTCCACGACACTCCGTGGGCTGCGGCGCTGGTGTCGATAAAGCCCTTGCCGAGAAAGGTCGCGAACGGCGGAAGGTCCGCCAGCCCCAGGCCGGCCAGCGTGAAGACCACCCCGGTGACCCGCAGGGGCCGGCCGCGCCCGTGCAGCCAGGTCTCGTTGACCGAGCCCAGCCGGTGCAAGATGATCCCGGTGCACAGGAACAGTGCCGCTTTCACCAGGCCATGACCGGCCACGTAGACGGCGGTACCGGCCAGGCCAAGCGGCGTCAGCAAAGCGATGCCGGTCAGGAAGATACCCGCATGGCTGATGGTGGAAAAAGCCAGCATCCGCTTGATATGCCGCTCGCGGAAGCAGAACAGCGCTCCCACCACGGCCGTCAGGACACCGAGCGCGAGGAACACATGCGAGATAGCGGCCCGGTGCCCGAGAGCCTGGCCGAACATTGACCAGTAGACCCGGGCGATCCCGTACAGGCCAAGCTCCACCATCACGCCGGAGAACAGGACGCAGACCGGCGTCGGCGCCACCGCGTGGGCGTCGGCGAGCCAGAAGTGGAACGGCACGATCGCACTCTTGATCAGCAGGCCCGAGATGATCAGCAGGAACGCCACGACGACCAGCCGGTCCGCCGGATGACGGTCGACGTACTCGCCGATCTGGGCCATGTTGAGCGCACCGGTGCGCCCGTAGATCAGGCCGATGCCCGACAGCGACAGGTACGCACCCACGCTGTTGGTGATGGCGAAGTTGAGGGCGCCCTGGATAGGTCCCCGTTCCTCGGGCCGGTAGGCGGTCAGGGCGTAAGCCGCCACCCCCATCACCTCGAACCACACGAACATGTCGAAGATGTCGCCGGTGAGGCAGAAGCCGACGATGCCAGCGAGGAAGATCAGCATCAGCGTGTGGAAGTAGGTGGCGACCCGCTCGAAGTACCGCCAGGAAAACGTCATGGCCGCCGTGACCAGAACGGCGCCCAGGCTGGCCAGGCCGGCGCTGAGCGGTCCGACCTCGAAGTCGACGCCGATCGCGATGCCGCGGGACGGCCGGAACCCGGCGAACCAGTAGACTTGGTCCCCGCCGACGGTCCGGAACATGATGATCATCAGCATGACCGCGACCGACGCGGCGACCCCGATCGCCGTCGCATCCAGGAGCCGGCGCCTCGCGCTGAGCAGGGGCCCCGCCGCGGAGATAGCCGCGGCCGAGAGCAGCGGCACGACCACGGCGAGAGCGAGCAGCTGGTCCACGCCCGGCTAGCCCTTCAGCGAAGCTAGTTCCTGCGGATCCAAGGTGCCGAACCGCTTATGCGCCTGGATCGCGAAGGACAGCAGCAGCGCGGTGACCGCGGCCTCGACCACCACATCGGTGAGCGCGAGCGCCTGGACCACAGGGTCAACCGCAGGGGTGTGCACCGGGACGTCGTAGAAATACGGGGCGACCGCGCCGGTCAGGTACCCGACGCCGAGCAGCAGGACGTAGGTCGATGACTGGACCACGATCAGGCAAATGATCTGGTGAACCAGGTGGCGGCTGGTCACGACGCCGTAGAGCCCGACGCAAAGGATCCAGACCACGACGACGAAAGGGAAATACTGCATCAACTACCTACCCCCTTGCCTGATGAGAAGGGTCTGCTCGAGCAGCTCACCGATGATCAAGATGAACGCCGCGGCGACCTCAAGGCCGACGAAAAAGCTGATCAGCGCGATGGTCCCGGACGAGCTCACGGCTCCGGGCACCGTGCCGAGCGGCAGGAAGTCCTTCAGGTAGGGCAGCCCCATGGCCACCGCGCTGACCCCGATGGCGGCGAAGCCGCCCGCCCCGACCGCTTCGACCACCTCGGTCAGGGCGACGGGACTGAACCGCTTGAGGACCAGGAACTCCCCGGACAGGTAGATCAAGACGAACGCGGTGGCGAGGATGACCCCGCCCTGGAAGCCGCCAGACGGATTGGTCTGGGCGTGTGAGGCCAGCCACCAGCCCATGACCACGACGGGGCCGGTGAACAGCAGGGCGACCATCCGGATGGCGCTGCTGGTGGTCGGCACATCGCGATCCGCGGCCTCATCCACCGTCGATTGTTCGCGCTCGCCGCGCAGGCGGCGCAGGACGGTGGCCACTCCGGCCGCGGCGGCGAACAGGATGAACTCCTCCCCCACGGTGTCGAAGCCCCGGTAGTCGAAGTTGATCGTCGACACCACGCCGGTGGCGTTGGTCTGCCCGACCGCGATGCGGTTGATGATGAACCCGTAGGGACCCGGGTAGTTGCCGAAACCGGGCAGCCCGGACAGGCCCCACAGGTAGAAGGCGGCCAGGCCGGCCGCCCCGACCAGGAAGATCCAGCGGCGCTGTGCCGGTCTCATTGGGCCGGTCTCATCGGGCCGACGTCACTCCTCTCGCTTCCTCATCTTGGCCAGGGCCAGGAGGAGAACGATGGGAAGCGCGACCGCGCCCACGGTGAGCTCGGACAACGTCACGTCGGGGGCTTGGAAGGCCAGGAACAGCACGGCCAGCAGCACGCCGTAGACGCTCAGCGCGAGCACCTGGCGGACCCGTTCCCTGATCAGCACGACCGCCGTGGCGCCCGCCGCTACCAGGACCAGGATCGTAATCTGAAGGGCGTCCATCATGTCGACTGGGACCGTGTACGGGGTGACGACAGCCTCGATCATGCGTCCTCCCTCTCCGCTACCGCCCGGCCGTCCTGGCCCAGCCGCCAGTCCCCTGTTTGTCTGACCCGGATGGCACGGACCGTCGCATGGGAGAGGAACGGACCGGCGACGCCCATGAACACCAGGGCTACGCATGTCTCGCCGGTGTTCTCGTACAGGCCCATCTGCACCAGCACCGCCAGCGCCACCAGGAAGGGCGCAACCAGGGCGGCCGGCGTCACGAAGTGCAGTTTCTGGTACGGGTCACGCATGACCAGGACGCCCACCGAGGAAGTGATCACGATCAGCACCGCCAGGCCGAGCAGGACGTCCGCGACAATGTCCCTCGCTATCACAGCCAGCGCTCCAGGGCCCGGACGAAGACCAGCCCGCTGCCGAACATCAGCACCGCGAGCAGCACGGCCAGCTCAAACAGGCCCGAACGCTGGAAACCCTGCGCCAGCAGCGCGAGCACCATCACCATGACCGAGGTGATGAACTCGTAGGCGACCACGGCCGCCATCAGGCTGGCGCGGCACAGCACGATGCCGGCCGGGATGATCCCGACCAGCATCGCGATCGCCGCCGCGACGAAGGCCATCACCACGTCATTTCCCCTTTCCCTGGTGGCCGGAGCCCTGCTGGTCGGAGGGGGGCCGGGCGACAAGCTGGTGCACGACCATGACATCGCGCTCGGGGTCGATGCCGAGCACAAAGGTGTTGGGCGCGAGGCTGCGGCCGCCGACCAGGAGCGTCCTCCGGGTCACGCCCTCGGGGGTGTCGTCGCCGAAGCGGGCAGGCACTTCGGCGAACGCGCTGTCGGGCTGCTGGCCACCCGCCAGCCGCCGCCACAAGGCGGCGTAGACGATCACCATGTCGCGGGCAACCTCGCCGGGCAGGCGAAGGGCGGGCACGATCCACGCGATCCGCATCCGGAAACGGGTCGCGGCTTGATAGCTGACCAGCTCAGCCAGCAGCGCCGCGAGGGCGGCCGCTGCAGCGCCCGCCAGCAATTCGTCGGTGGCGATCGAGTCGTCGAGCATGACCCAGAACGACATCATCAGGACCCACCAGATAAGCCACGAGCCAACCCTGCGAGCCCACGGCAGATCAAGCGCGCGCTCCCGCGGCTCCCCGGCCAGCGGTCCCGTCGGAACGGCTTCGTCACGGTCGGCCGAGTCCTGCTCCGTCACGTCGGGGCTGGTCACGTGCACTGCCTTCCCAGCGGCATGGCACCCAAACCTGGCTCCCCGCGGCAGGTAGCGGTCGCTGGCCGTCGGCGCGAGACCGCGCGTTGTTTAGCCGACGAGGCGCCGGGTAGGCCGGTGGCGAAATAAGCCGGCTCCTGAATTCCGGCCCCTGCTCGTTTTGGAAAAAAATTCGAGAAAGTGGATGCACAGGGAAAAATCGCGGTGTCGCGACGCACTCGCGTCGCGACACCGCAGCACGCTCACTTACTTGCGGTGGAAAGGAAAGCACAACCTGAACCTTGAGCCCCTCGCTTGGCTCACTTACTCGGAGAGGGCATATGACACGAAAGCTTCGGGTTCACGCCCACATAGTTAAGCGGGCCTGCCAAGACGGTAACGAGGATCGTGCCCGCGTGGGCACAGGTTGTCGACGAGGAGTCGTAATAGCCGCGCTGGCCGGCCGCTATCGCTCCGATTATGAGCCAAATCAAGATGACGAGCCCTCCGACTCGCATATGAACCTCCCAAAGACGGGCGGCTCCTGCTTTTCCGAAGAGCCGCGTAGTCGAGACGTATTCTCGTCTACCCCGCTGGCGGCGGATACACGTGCCGGCGGGGGCCTAGATGCCGCATATTCGGTCCCTCGCGACTCGGAGCACCATCTCTGCCGCTCGTTTTCCTGGCCGGTGTATCGTGTCTGCTGATGGCAGGGGATGCCGAGACCGCGCGGCGCAAAACCGCGGCAGAAGCGCCCGCCCACCCGCCGGTCCCCCGGTCGGCGGGCGATGGCTCTGCCTACCCGTCGCCTGCTTCGGCACATGACCCCATGTCGTACACCTACACCACTGACCTGGCGGCTATCCGCGCCGTCGTGCACCGGTACGCCATCAAGGCCGGCCTGAGCGAGGCCCGCGCGATCGACTTGGTGCTCGCGGTCAGTGAGGTGGCGGCCAACACTGTCCGGCACGCCAAATCCCCGGGAAGCCTGCAGATCTGGTACGACACCGAGGAGATCATCTGCCAGGTACAGGACGAGGGGACCATTAGCGATCCGCTCGCGGGCCGGCGCCGTCCTTCCCTGGAGGCCAGGGGCGGACACGGGCTCTGGATTGTCAACGAGGTTTGCGACCAGGTCGAAATTCTCTCGGATGAAACCGGGACGACGATCCGGCTGCACATGGAGTTGCACCCCTAAAGCGCCCCTCTAGCCTGCCGGGAGTATCCCGCGGGTATCCGCCGTATGGTAGAACAAGTGCGTGGATCTGCTGACGGTCTCTGTGACGGCCCGGGAGTCCGCGGGCGAGGCTTACACGCTGGTGGGGATCGTCGGCGAGGCCGACGTGACGAATACCGATGAGCTGCGTCAGCTGCTCGAAGAAGAGGTCTCGCAACAGCCGCGGACCCTGATCATCGACCTGTCCGGTCTGCGTTTCATGGATTCCTCCGCGCTACATGCACTGCTCCGGGTGAACCGCTCGATGGACCGGCAGGGAGGCGTCCTGGCCTTGGTTTCCCCGCAGCCAGCGGTGGCCAAAATCCTGCGGCTGACCACGGCTGACCGGCTGATTCCCGTCTTCGACAGCGTGGCAGAAGCCGCCGCGGGCTAGAGGGCTGATGCCGTCCGGGCCGCACGCCGGGACCTGGCGCCGGGACCCGAGCCGCGACACGCCGGGGCCAAACCCTCCGGTTGATGGTTTGGGGACTCCCGGCATGGGATATTATTCTCCGTAGTGGTGCCTACGACGCAGGCACGCTCAATGCGACACACGGTGTTTCGCAGAGCGCGCGGATAGGGCACCACTTTTCCGTCTCTCGCTAACGAACGCCGTGATCGAGGTTCGTAGCGAGAGAGGCCCCCTGATGAAGATCGCTCTAGTAGCTCAGAACGCAACGCCCCTGCACCCCCGCACCGGCTCCGGCCCGGACAGCGATGACATCGGCCTGAGCGAACTCACCCGCAAACTCGCCGGTCAGGGTCACCTAGTGACCGTCTACGCCGAGAAGAACGACCCCGGCCTTCCCGATCATGCCGAACTCCACGCCGGCGTCCGGGTCGAGCACATTAACAGCGGGCCGGTCTCCGCAACCGCGGCCGGCGAGCAGGGTGACGCCGAACTGCTCGAGCGGGTGCCCGCCTTCAGCGGGCCGCTGCGGAGTCTGTGGCATCGTGACCGCCCGGACGTGGTGCACGCGCTGCGCTGGACGAGCGGCTTGGCCGCGCTGGCCGCCGCGCGCGACCTCGGCATCCCGATCGTGCAGGAATTCAGCTCGCTCGGGGTCACCGAGCGACGGGCCGCCAGCCGACGCGCTGGAGCCGGGATGAAGGCGGACGGCGCGTCGGCGGCGCGGATCAGGCTCGAGCCTGCCATCGGCCGCAGCGCCACGGCGGTGGTCGCCACGAATTCCGCCGAGGTAGCCGACCTTACCGGCCTGGGCGTGCACCGGTCCTCGATCCGGATGGTGCCCTGGGGCGTCGACACCGACCTGTTCACCCCGGAGGGCCCGGTCGCCAAGCGGAACGGCCGGCCGCGGCTGCTTACCGCGGCCGACCTGAGGGAGCGGCAGCCGCTCGAGACGCTGCTGCGGGCGCTGACCCGGGTCCCGGCCGCCGAACTCGTGGTCGTCGGGGGCCCGGCCGAGGCCGAACTTGACGCTGACGACGCGTACGTCAAGCTCGCCAAGGCCGCGGCGACGCTGGGCATCTCCGATCGCGTGATCTTCACCGGCAAGGTCGAGTACGGCTCGATGCCAGCCCTGCTGCGGTCCGCCGACCTGGTCGTCGCCGCGTGCCAGTACGAGCCTGCCGCCACGACATCACTGCAGGCCATGGCCTGCGGTACCCCCGTCATCGCTCCTCCGGTCGGCGGTCACGTCGATGCCATAGTGGACGGGACGACGGGCATCTTGATCCCGCCGGACAGGCCCGCCCTGCTGGCCCAGCGGATCCGGCAGTTGCTCGCCCACCCGATGATGCTCGAGGCCTACGGGGTCGCGGCGGCTGACCGGGCGCGTTCCCGCTACTCCTGGGACCGGATCGCCGGGGAAACTCTCGCGGTATACGACCGCGCCACCGCGCAGGCGGCTTAGACCTTTTAGGTAAGGAGCCTGTATCCCCCCCGCAGGTCTCCTGGCCGAGGGCCCGGGCAGTCAGCTGCCCGGGCCCTCGGTTTGCCGCCAAGCGGGCCGCCCGGCGGCCTGAGCGCTCGTCACGCACCAACCGCACAGAGGTTTGGCCAGGCCCGCGCTGGACAGGTGGGCACAGTCGAACGGCGGACTGGACCTTACAGGTGTGCGGGCCCGGGCGTCCGGAACCTCTCCCCGGACCTCGGGTCCGCGCGTATCAGCCGGTTAGCGGATGCGCACCGCCACCAGGCAAGCGTCGTCGCCGGTGTCAGAGACCGCGCTGGCAAGTATCCGATCGGCTTGAGCGGCGGCGGACAGCCCTGCTTCACCCGGCCCGTCCGGGCCGCCCGGGGCTCTTGGGGTGACGGCCGCGACGAACTCCTCGAGCACATCGACGATCGACTCACCGCGCCGCTCGATCAGCCCGTCGGTGAACAGCAGCAAGGTGTCGCCAGGGCGCAGCGACAGGGTGGCTTCCTCATACTCGGCGTCCGGATCCATGCCGAGCAGGACCCCGCCGGGCAGCGGAAGTTCCGAAGCGGTCTCCCCGCGCACCAGGACCGGCGGCAGGTGGCCCGCGCGGGCCCACCGCAGCACGTTCGTCTCCGGGTGGTAGAGCCCGCACACCACGGTCCCGATCACACCCGAGGTGAGATTGCACATCACCCCGTTGAGCATGCGCAGCAGCTCGGCCGGACCCGCCCCGGTGATGGCCAGACCGCGAAGCGAGTTCCGGGCCGCGACCATCCCGGTGACCGCGTCGATGCCGTGCCCGGCCACGTCGCCGACGACAAGCAGCACGTCCCCGCCGGGCAGCACCAGCGTGTCGTACCAGTCGCCGCCGACGAGGTGGCCCTCGCCGACCGGCCGGTAACGGACCGCGACGTCGATCCCGGCCGCCTCGATCGGATGTTCGTCAGGCGGCATGATCGCCTGCTGCAGCCGGAGCGCCAGCAGATGCTCCTCCGCGACGCGCTGCTCGCTGTCCGCGAGCTGATCGCGGGTGGCGGCCAGCGCGACCTGCGTGTGGTAGTGCGCCGAGACGT
>Ga0302177_10000648_pt1 | contig 26068 bp, 24 predicted proteins | sample I_Palsa_E1_2_FD_198780 | JGI IMG/M metagenome (GOLD analysis project Ga0302177, IMG submission 198780) | Peat permafrost microbial communities from Stordalen Mire near Abisko, Sweden - I_Palsa_E1_2 | ecosystem: Environmental > Terrestrial > Soil > Palsa > Peat permafrost | place: Sweden... | reverse complement strand
GGAATCTTCATCGTTGCTTAAAGGACCTGTCTGGAGAGCCGTTCGTTGCTCTAGCGATACCGAATGGCGGACACTGCATGGCGATCATGCCCGGTGAGTTGGTGCTGCCGACGACCGGCGAGCGAGTAGCGAGGTTCAAGCCTGGGAAGTGCGGGGACAGGATCTTCTACATGAAGTTCGTGTCGATCGCAAGCGGCCAATGGCTCGACATCGAGTTTAGAAAACACGGCGACGACGAGATTCAAGCGGTGTACTGGACGGCCGCGAGATCGGCGAGCCACACTGACATTGCATTCTGCTTTCGCAAAGGGACAGACGTCGCTCGCCTCATCCTCTATGACCCCACCCGCCGCAGCCAATCCGGATGCTGATTACGAAACGTAGGAAACGTTCACGGCGAAGCCCGCCGCTTCGGCGCGCATGAGCACGGCGTAGACGGCATCGAGTTCATCTTCGATACCTGCAATCTCGCGGGCGCTCACCCGAAAGCGCGAGGCGTGATTCCACAACAGGGCCCGCGCGCGTTCGAGCGCGGTACGCAATCGTTGCGGCGTGGCTTCCAATACCGGCCAATCGAGATCGCCCTGGGCCGGCACGATGCGCCAGCCTGCGCCCGAGAGCGCGGGCACCTCTTCGTCGGCGTCAAACGCATGCGGGATCGCCGCCAAGACGTCGACCGCTTCCTGATCGGCCCGCGAGAGGGGCAGCCCCATCTCCGCGAAGCGAATGATGTAGCGGAAAAACGAGGAATTGCCCACGGTGTAAGCACCGGCGGCTGAGGCGACGCTAACGTGGACGAGTTCGAGGTCGGGCTGGCCGTGGGGACCGCTCATGGATGCCTTATCGGGCAAGGCCGAACGGAATTCCTGGCAACGCAAAGAACCGTGGGCAAAGCTTAAGGACGGTCGGGCGGAGGTATCGTGAAGAAACGTCTCAAGGTGGCGGTCACGGGCGCAGCGGGTCAGATCGGTTATCAGCTGATCTTCCGCATCGCCAACGGCGAAATGTTCGGCCCCCAGACCGAGCTCGAATTGCACCTGCTCGAGATCGAGCAGGCGCTGGGCACGCTGCGCGGGACGCTGATGGAGCTGGAAGACTGCGCCTTCCCCCTCCTTAAGAACGTCCAGTACGGCTCGAATGCCGATGCGATGATGCGCGACGTCGATTGGGCGATTCTGGTCGGCGCCGTCCCTCGCAAAGGCGATATGCAGCGTTCCGAGCTGCTACAGATCAATGGCAAAATCTTTACCGAACAGGGCCGCGCGATCGAGCACAACGCTGCCGACGACGTGCGCGTTTTCGTCGTAGGCAATCCCTGCAACACGAACTGTCTGATTGCGATGAACAACGCGCCCAGCGTACCCAGAGACCGCTTTTTTGCAATGACGACGCTCGATGAGTTACGCGCGCGCGCCCAGCTCGCCAAAAAAGCCGGCGTCGACGTTTCCGAGATATCGCAGATGATCATCTGGGGAAATCACTCCGCAACGCAATTTCCTGATTTCGCGCATGCGAAAATCGCCGGCCGCCCCGTTCCCGAGGTCATCGAGGACAAGGAATGGCTCGAGCACAAGTTCATCTCGACGGTGCAGAACCGCGGGATGCAAGTCATTCAGGCTCGCTTGGCGTCCTCGGCAGCCTCGGCCGCGCATGCGACCGTGACCGGCGTCTACCGCCTCACGCACGACACGCCGGCGGGCGAGCTCTACTCCGTCGCGCGCTACTCCAATGGGGAGTACGGAATCGATCCCGGCCTCATCTTTTCGTATCCGTCGCGCACCGAACACCACGTCTCGCGGATCGTCAAAGGTTTCGAGTTCGACGAATTGGGGCGCAAGTTGCTCGCGAAGACGCAAGACGAGTTGCGTAAAGAGCGCGACGCCTGCATCGAGTTAGGACTGATTCCTACCGATAAGACCGCCGCCAAAGCCGTCTCGTAAGAAGACCCTAAGCCGATCTTATTTCTTATTTCGCGAGGTCGAAGGGAATATTGAGCTGGTCTGCGAGGGTATTGAGCCCCTCCCAGATTTTCTCATGCACCGGAACACCGTACTGCCGGTTGTACGCCGCCTTGAGAATCTCCGGTTCTCCGGCGGTCATGATGCGCTGCGCGCCGCGCGTCACCGCGCTTTCTTTGTAGTAGCGCAGCTCGATGTCCATGTCTTCCTTGAACTCGGCCACGTCGCGGAATCCATCGATGCGGAACGCGCCGAACCAATGCGAGATCGCGCCTTCTTTCGTTTCGTCCGCAAAAGGAAGCGTCGGACCGAAACGGCCGCCCGACAGCACGCCGCAGAAAATGTCGGCCAGCAAGCCCAAGCCGTATCCCTTATGGCCGCCGCCTTCCGTGCCGAACCCTCCAAGCGGCAACAATGCCCCCTGTAATGCTTCGTCCGGATCCTCGGTCATATCGCCGTGGGAGTCGATCGCCCAACCCGGCTCCAACTCTTTGTGCTTGCGCTTATAAACCTCGAGCTTGCCCTTGGGAACCGTGGTCGTCGCGAAATCAAGCACAAACGCCGGCTCGTTGCCTGCGGGCACTGCAAACGCAAACGGATTGGTTCCCAGCGTAACCTCACGCCCGAACGTCGCGGCCGCGTACTTGACCGAGTTCGTCGACGACATCCCGATCATATCGTGATCGAGCGCCATCATCGCATAATATCCGGCGATGCCGTAGTGATTTGAGTTGCGCACCGCACCAAAGGCCGAACCGTATTCGTCCGCCTTGGCGATGACCGCTTCCATCGTCATCTTCGAAACCGGATGGCCCAGGCCGTTGTCGGCGTCGTAGACGATCGACGTCTTGGTTTCGCGAACGACGCGATAGTTCGGCTGCGGGTTCAAATGGCCGCTGCGAATGCGTGCAACGTAATACGATATCAAGCGCGCGACGCCGTGCGATTCGATGCCGCGCAGATCCGCCTCCACGAGAACGTCGGCGGTCACTTCCGCGTGAGCGCGCGACACGCCCGACCGCTCCAGCGCTTCGACGACGAAGCGCTTCAGCTTCTCTTCGGTCGCAAGAAAGTATTTTGAGGTGGTGGTGTTATGCAAAGAAAGGCCTCCGGTGTAGCCGGTGATTCGCGCAGGAGAACGTACGCCCATGCCTGCCTTCCGGTCTACCGGAAAGGTCGGAGCGGCCAGCGAAGCCACCCGTCGCATGGGGCGCACGAAATTCTACTGCGAAGCTCCTGACGGGTCGTTCCGGGTCTCGGCTCGCGGCTCCGACGTCTTGCGTACGCCGCAGATCAACAAGGGCACGGCATTCACTGAGCGTGAGCGCGAGGCGCTCGGTCTTGTCGGACTGCTGCCGCCTGCCGTGCTGACCTTGGAGCAGCAGGCCGAGCGCGCCTACGAGCTGTTCCGCGCGCAGGCGGACGACCTGGCAAAGAACACCTTCCTAACCGCGTTACGCGACCGCAACGAGACGCTCTTCTTCCACCTGTTGACGTCGCACGTCGTCGAAATGCTGCCGATCATTTACACGCCTACCGTCGGCCTTGCGATTCAGCAATACAGCCACCAGTTCCGCAGGCCTCGCGGTATCTTTCTTTCGATCGACCGGCCCCACGAGATCGAAAGTTCGCTACGCAACAACGAAGCCGGCGACGGACCGGACGACGTCGATCTCATCGTTGCAACCGATGCAGAAGCGATTCTCGGTATCGGCGACTGGGGCGTCGGCGGTATGGATATCTGCATCGGCAAGCTCGCGGTGTATACGGCCGCCGCCGGCATCGACCCCTCGCGAACGATTCCGGTGATGCTCGACGTCGGCACCGATCGCCAATCGCTGCTCGACGATCCGCTCTATCTCGGCTATCGCAATAGGCGCGTTCGCGGAGATCGGTACCGCGCGTTCATTGACGCATACGTCTCGACCGCCTTGCGCGTGTATCCCAATGCTTTGCTGCATTGGGAAGACCTCGCAGCGAGCAACGCCCGCTACGTGCTCAACACCTACCGTTCGTCGGTGTGCACATTCGACGACGACATCCAGGGTACGGCCTCCATGGTGCTTGCGGCGGTTGTGGGGGCCCTCAAGGTTACGCGCGGGCGCTTAGGCGATCAAAGGTTCGTCATCTTCGGAGCCGGCACGGCCGGCATCGGAGTCGCCGATCTCATCGCAGAGGCGATGACAAGCGACGGACTCTCGCACGAAGAAGCCGTGCGCCGCTTCTGGTGCGTCGACCGGAACGGTCTACTGACCGAAGATATGCGAGAGCTGTACGACTTTCAGCGTCCCTATGCACGGCCGGCCGACGAAGTCGCGCCGTGGGATCGGCATCCCGAACGCGGCATCGCGTTGGCCGAGGTAGTGCGCCGCGTCGATCCAACGGTTCTCATCGGCGCGTCAGGCGTTACCGGCGCGTTTGATGAAGAGATCGTTCGTCAAATGGCACGCGGGACGCCGCGCCCCATTATTCTGCCGCTTTCCAATCCGACCGCGCTGGCCGAGGCCAAGCCAGGCAACCTGATCGCGTGGAGCGACGGAAAAGCGCTGGTTGCCACGGGAAGCCCGTTCGCGCCCGTTGTATACAGCGGAGCGACGTACGTCATTGCCCAAGCAAACAATGCGATAATCTTCCCGGGCCTTGGCTTAGGCACGATCGTCACGCGAGCGCGACTCATCAGCGACGGAATGTTCGCCGCCGCCGCCGCCGCGATCGCCGACATGGTCGACGCCTCGCGGGTGGGCGCGCCGATTCTTCCGCCGATGGAACGCATCCACGACGTTTCGATGCGCGTCGCTGTCGCGGTTGCGTCACAGGCGATGCGCGAGGGGCTCGCACGCGTCGCTCCGGCCGACGTTGAGGCCGCCGTTCGCAACGCGATGTGGCAGCCGCGCTACCGCCGAATCGAAGCCATATAGGGAGTCTCACAACCGTGCCTCATTCGCCGATCAGCTTCTCGCTCGTCATGCGCATCGAAACGCCCAACCATCCCGGCGTCTTCGGCGTCCTGACCGGAGCGATCCACGACGCGGGCGGAACGATCAGCGCGCTCGACATGCATGCAGCGACCAAAGAGCGCGTTGTGCGCGACGTCACCATCAGCGTTCCCTCCGACGCCATCGCCGACGACGTGCGCGCAGCCATCGAAGCGATTGAAGGTGCGCGAATTATCAGCGCTTCGGATGAGACGTTCCTGGCGCATTTGGGCGGCAAGATTCGCGTCGAATCCAAGATCGCCGTGAGAAACCGGCAGGACCTTTCGACGGTTTACACGCCCGGAGTCGCGCGCGTTTCCATGGCGATCGCCGCCGATCCGCGTAAGGCGTTTCAGTTGACTATCAAACGCAATACGGTCGCCGTGGTAACCGACGGTTCCGCCGTCTTAGGCCTCGGGGACATTGGTCCGCTGGGTGCGCTTCCGGTGATGGAAGGCAAGGCGATGCTCTTCCGCCAGTTCGGAGACATCGACGCCTTTCCGATTTGTCTCGATACCAAAGACGTGGACGAAATCGTTGAAACCGTCGTGCGCATCGCGCCGGTCTTCGGTGGAATCAACCTCGAAGATATTAGCGCGCCGCGTTGCTTCGAGATCGAAGAGCGCCTGATCGAAGCGCTCGACATCCCCGTCATGCACGACGACCAGCACGGCACCGCGGTGGTCATTGTCGCAGCCCTCATCAATGCGGCCAAGGTGGTGGGTAAAGAGCTGCAGGACTTGCAAGTCGTGATCTCGGGCAGCGGCGCCGCCGGTACGGCGACGATCAAGATGTTGCTCGACGCCGGCGTTCGCGACGTCATCCCCGTCGATCGCAGCGGCGCACTCTCGCGCGAAGGCCGCTACGACAGCCCGTACAAGCGCTGGCTCGTGGAACGGTGCAATCTTGAAAACCGGCGCGGCTCACTCAGCGATGTCCTTCCTGGCGCAGACGTCTTCATTGGCGTCTCGGCTCCAGGCATTCTTCGGCCCGAGGACGTGGCGCGCATGGCGCGCGACCCGATCGTCTTTGCGATGGCGAATCCCATCCCCGAAATCATGCCGGACTTGGTCGCGCCCTTTGCCGCCGTCGTCGCCACGGGACGTTCGGATTTTCCAAACCAGGTCAACAATCTGCTCGCTTTTCCCGGCATGTTCCGGGGCGCGCTCGACGTGCGCGCGAGCCGCATCACCGAGCGCATGAAGCGCGCGGCCGCCTTTGCCATTGCGGGAATGATCGGCGACGACGAACGCATCCCGGAGTACATCATTCCGAGCATCTTCGATCCGCGCGTGCGCGACGCCGTCGCTAAGGCCGTCGCCGCGGCGGCCATCGAAGACGGCGTGGCGCGCAAGGGGTCAGTAAAGAACGAGGGATGACGGGTTACGAAGCGTGCGTTCGGTGCGGCCTTTGTCTGCCGGCCTGCCCGACGTATCTGGAGACGATGACAGAGACCTCCGGCCCACGCGGCCGGATTAGTCTGATGAAGGCCGTCGACGAAGGCGAGCTCGATCTGCTCAGCCCCGGCTTCGTCGAGCAAATGTCGCAATGCTTGGATTGCCGTGCCTGTCAGGCCGTCTGCCCGTCGGGCGTTCCTTACGGCCAAATGCTCGAAGAAATGCGGGCCCGGATCGAAGCGGAGCAAGCCCCCTCGCGCCCCGCGGGAGCGCGCACGACGCGCTATCTTCTCCTGCAGTGGCTTTTTACCAAACCATCGCGGCTACGCACCGCCGCCTCGTTGCTGCGCTTCGCGCAGCGCAGTGGCCTGACGGCATTCGCATCGGTGTTCGGTTTGCGCGAGCGCGTCCGTCTCGCACCGCAAATCCCCGACCACTTCTTTGTTCCCGACGACCAGCAATTCACGGTCTCTCGTGCCGCCGGCACGGCCATGCTGCACGCCGGTTGCGTGATGCACGTGGCTTTTGCGAACGTGCACGAGGCGACGGTCCGCATGCTCAATCGCGCGCACCTCTCCGTAGTCGTTCCGCAAGCGCAGGGATGCTGCGGTGCGCTCGCCGTGCACGCCGGCGAAGACGACTTTGCGCGCGAGTTGGCGCGGGTGAACATCGCGGCCTTCGAACGCAGCGGCGCCGACGTGTACGTGGTCAACGCCGCGGGCTGCGGCAGTGCCCTCAAGGAGTACGGCATCCTACTCGGTGACGATCCGGCCTGGCGCGAGCGCGCAGAGGCTTTTTCGTCGCGCGTGCGCGACGTCACCGAGGTGCTCGACGCGATGGAGTTACCGGCCGCTCGTGGTCGCATCGACGCCCGCGTGACGTATCAGGAGCCGTGCCATCTCGTGCACGCACAGCGCGTGAGCGCCGCGCCGCGCCGCCTACTCGAAAAGATTCCCGGGTTGAGCCTCATCGAGATGAACGAAAGTGCGGTGTGCTGTGGAAGCGCCGGCATCTACAATCTCACCGAGCCCGAGATGGCGCAGCGGTTGCAAGCGCGCAAGATCGCGAACATCGCGGCGACCGGCGCGACGATCGTCGCCACCGCCAATCCCGGCTGCGCGCTGCAGGTCGCGTCGGGTTTGCGCAGCGCAGGCAATCAAGCCAGCGTGAAGCACATCGTCGAACTGCTCGACGAGGCGTATTCACTTCCCCCGCAAGGCTAGGGGTGCTGGAGTTGCGCCGCCGTCACGCGGAAGTCGACGCCCGTCATCGTCGTCGGATCCGAAGGCAGCGAGATTGCGCGGCGCTGCACCGTCGTTCCACGACCGACTTGCACGGTAAATGTTCCGGCCGGCAAATTCCGCAGCGCGTAGACGCCGTTGCCGTCGGTCTTGGAGACGATACCGAGCTGCGGAATCGAAACCTCGATTCCGGCCGCCGGCGCGAGTTTTGCACGCCGCGCATCGAACATCGTGACCGTGCCGGAGACACTGCGCAGCGCGTGCACCGAGAGGGCCAACGGCTTGGGCGCCCCGTTTGTAACGTCGGCCGGCATCGTCGACAAGCTTGAAAGATCGTATCCTGTCGGAAACGAGTCTGGCGAAGCTGCTACGGTGTAGTGGCCCGGCCCAATACCTTCGAACACGAAACGCCCGTCGCTCCCTGTCGTAGCGCTCAGCTTTAACCCCGCAATCGCAACAATGACACCGCCGATTCCTTGGCCCGCGTCGTTGACGATGTCGCCAATGATTTTCCCCTGGACGGAATTCACACCGAAATCGACTCGGCTCCCGATCTCCGCCGCAGCGGGCGAATCGGTCGTGAAGTACGAACGCCCCGTGCTCGGGATCTGCGCCTCCACCTGATGCGTGCCGTAGGGAACGCCGGCGAACGTGTAGTGGCCGGCCGAGTCGGTCCGCGTCGAATGTTCGCCGTCGAGCTTTACCTCGACCCCGCCAATACCTGGCGTGCTGGTCGAGAATCTCCCGCTCGAATCGTCGTCACGGAAGACGTAGCCATCGATGCTGCCGCGTCGCGTTGGGAAGAGAAACGCCGGAACCGACGAGAAGCGGTGCGAAAATGTTATACCGTATGACACCTGCGAACTGACCGACGGCGCGCTCGGGCCTGTTGTCGTGGGCGAGGAATATTCGCTGCTGCGCAGCGACGTCACCGATGCTGTCATGTCGGTTGAAGCGTTTAACCGCCGCAGATAGGTCAGCGTCGCGAGGCGAAAATCGAACGCTCCCTGCGTGAGTTGCGCATCGCTGCTCAGGTAACTCAAGCTCAGCTGCCCTCGCGATTTGCCGGGAAAGAGCCAGTTTATGTTCGCTCCGACGTTGTTTTGCACCGGCGCCACGTTCAACTGTAGCCCGGTGAAACCCAAACTCGCCAGCAGCGCCGTATTGTTGAGCAAGGCTGCAAGCTGCGCGGGGTTGGTAATCGTAATCCCGGCTTGTTCCAGAGCAGCTTGCAATCCGGGAACCTGGTTGAAGAGCGACGACACAGTTGGGATATCGACGCTGTGCTGGTAGAGCGCGCTGATTTGGAAATGCGGGTAGTTTAGGCCCACGTTAGCGCCATAGCCGTTCGCGTGCGTTCCTTGAAAATCGCTCGTCGGCTGATCCTGCAGGCCGGCCACGAAATGTTTGCCATTATAGGCGATCGAGACCGGAATCGCGAGCGTCCGAACGTTAAAGACGGTTGGATAGATCGAATCGAAACTCGAATACTGCAGACCCACGCTCGTCGAGAAATCCGCTTTGAGCCGATAGTTCGCGTTCCCTTGGGCAGTGAGCGAATTCTCGCGAAACGTCGGGAGGTCGTAGTCGGTTTTTGAAACCGTTGCGTTAGCATTGAAGGCGTCGCTGAAGGTTCGGCTGTAATCCGCGTTGCCGAACAGCCCCTGCTGTGCGTCGGTCGCAAGCGAAGCGAACGTTGCCGGCTTAGCAACCAGCGACGCATCGCCATGCTGCTTGGCGTCATCGTAGACCGTCGAAAAATCAAAACCGATGGAGCGGCTCAGGCCAAGCTCGGCCTGCACGATGAATTTCGGTTGAGGTTGGTAGGTGTAGAGCAGCGAGCCGATGACCCCGCCATTCGTGGAACTGACAACCCCCGGCGTGTTCACGATATCGTAAAGGTTCGCCGAAATGGTGCTGCTGGCCGAGAGTTTGAACGCGCGCGTCACGCCGGCCATCCACTGCGGGTTGGTGGGGATGAAGTACGATCCGAAGACGCCGACCGACGACGCGCCCGCATGAAACGTCCAGGGCCCCTCTTGAATGTGGAATCCGCGAACAAGCGATTCGCTAAACGTCAAGGGCGAAATCTTTACCACTTCGTCGAGAAAGACGATCCGTTGCCCGGGACGACTGATTTCGTAGCTGAGCACCGGGAAACCACTGCCGGCTTCGCCGGCGCTCGGTGTCAAGAACGTCGCCTCGGTAACCAATAGCTGCCGAAAGGTCTGTCCCTCTTGCTCCCACAAATCGAATGCGCTAGTTAAGGAACCAGCCTCGGAGTTGTACGTTCCGTTATACGTTCCGCCTTCGGAGAAGCGCGCGCCCGCCCCGCCGACGCCGAGTTCCACCGCAGGTGGTGCACCCGTCACGGTCACCGCGAGCGTCGTTACCGCGCCCCCGGCGACCAACACTACCACGCTGGTCACGCCCGCGCCGGCGCCGCGAATCTGAACCGTTCCATCGACGACGGCGGCTTCCACGATCGACGGATTCACGGCATAAGCCGAAGTCGCTCCGGGCACGCTAACGGTTATCGTCTTGTCGTACGCGATGGTCAACATCTCTTGCGCCGCGACGCTGCCGGGCACGAGAAGCGCCAAGATCAGCAGCATCGCGGCGAGGTGTTTCAACGCACCCGCATCTCGGCGCTATTCGTCAGCGCTTTGCCCTCATATGAAAACGTGCAGAGCACATGATATGCGCCGGGTTTCAAGCGCCCGGCGTATTCAGCCGTGAACTCGAGACGCTCCCCCGGCAAAAGGCGCTGGGATTGAAAGGGGACCTTGGCCACCAGCAAACCGCCCGCGTCGACGAAGGCCGCAACGCCGTCAGGAACGACCGGCTCGCTCCCGGTGTTCTTCAGCGCTTCGACGATCTTTAAGTTCTCGCTCGAGGTCGCCGCATGCACGCGAATCGGCTCCGCCTGCACCGCAATGTCGTCGCTTATTAGAAACGTGATCAACGCTCCTATGGTAGCCGTGATCGAAACAGTGCCATGCTCAACAACCACGTGCCGAGAACGGAAGTAAATCGCCACCGCACGGATAGCGGTTTGGTCCGGGATCGTCAAGAGCACCTGAATCGCCTGGGCCGAGCCAGACCCAACGTGTCCAGACCGCTCGGAGAACACCGCGGTGGCCGCGATGGAACGCGGCAGCTCGCCGGCCGCGACGAAGACGCGTTTCCCGTTCTTGACAACGACGTCGTCCGCGATCATCTCGAAATCGAGGCCCTGGGCGGTCCCGTTGTTGAGCGTGATCGTCTGTTTGATCGTCTGACCGAATGCCGCTTTCAGCATGACGACCGATGGGGAGAGCGAGAGGTTCGGCGCGCTCTGCGCGAGCGTTTGCGCGACGCTCCCGGTCAGCAATGCCGCCACAATGCAGAGAACTTGAAACGATCGACCGATGCTTCGTGCGCTCATCGTTATTCTTCCTGTGCCTGAAATTCGAGCGGAATTTGGGACGGAATCAGTTGCGGGCTCATTCCGTTGGGAATTTCGAGTTCGAGCTGGTGACGCGAAACGATGTTCAACGGAACGTGCGCGGCAAAGAGTTGCGGAAACGTGGAGAGATCGACCCCGTCGAGCCGAACGGAAACGCCCGGAATCGGTGCATTGAGGTACGCTTGGAGCGCGACCGTCCCCGATATGCCGGAGCTCGTCGCGCGCAGCCCGATGATCGTGACCACGACGTAGGACGTCGCGCGCCGGACGATCCGGACTCCCGGGCTCGTGGTGCGTACATTCGACGAAACGGTGCCGAGTTCGGCAATCGCCGTACTGGCAGCGCCCGCGATCGTTGCGCCGTCCGGAAGCTGCACGACCGCAATCGCGATCGAGCCGGCAGTTGCGGGCATCCCGGCCGCTGACTTTGCGGCCCCGAGGAGCAGCAATGAAGCCAGGAGGAACCAAATCTTGCGCATGCTAGTTCGCCGTCGCCGTAAAGTCGATGGTGTCGGAGAGTAACGAGCCGACGCTTGGACCACCCGATCCGGGCGCCGACGTCGAGATCACGATGTCCAATGTGTAGGCTTGATTGGTGTTATACGTTCCCGTACTCGTAATCGTCTGCGCCGACGTCGTGAGCGTGACGCCGTCCGCCCGATACGTCAGTCCGGTGGGCGCGGTCGCGGCGAGCGCGGCGCGCATCGTGTAGTTGCTGCTCGTGAAACCGCCCTTCTCTACATCGATGTCGACGATCGTCGCGACGGTAAACGACGACCCAGTCACTGTCGGGCGGGTGACACCCGTCGGCAACGAGCCGGTGGCCGAAACGGTGCCGAAATTCAGCGCTGCATTAAAGGCGCCGCCGGAGACGGGAGCACCGCTCGCATCCGCCGCGAGAAAGATTGCGATTCCCGGCTCGTTGATCTCCTCGATGTTGAGCGTCGCGCTGGCCGTTGCGGACGAGCCATTGGCGCTCGCCGTTATGGTGATCGCCTGCTGGAGCGCGCCGGTCGGAGCATTTGACGTATTGACGGTAAGTTGGACGGGTCCGTTTTGGACCGCCCCATATGCAAGGTTACTCCCGATGGTCTGATCGGCGGTGGTGAGGTTGGAGGTTCCAACAAACCAGGTTGTGCCGGTCTGCGCCGCCGAGTTGAGCCGCGCGCTCAGGTTCCAATTGGTGCACGTTCCCGTGCACGTCGCTTCGGCGTTCAGACTCGTCGAGAGTTGATAGGTGCGACCGTTTGAGTAGCTGGCGCAGGACGTTGCAGCGCTCAGGCTGGCCTCGCCGAGATCCATCGCCGCAGCGTTAGAATTCGAGTTCACGAGCGTGCAGCCGCCGCTACTGGTCAGGAGGACCAGTGCGATCGTCGTGGTAGCGTCGATGTGAAGGATGAGCTCGGTGCTCGGTGACGATGGAGCAACGGAAGCAGCGCGCCCCACTCCGCCAAGCAGGAGCGCCAGGAGCAGTATTATTGCACATTGGCGACCCATAGATTGGCTCCACGTTGGCTGATCTAGCCGGCGCAGCCTGCGCCGGCTCTCTCGCAAGCGACCGCCTTTTAGTTTGCGGTCGCCGTGAAATTCACGTTCGAATTGATCACGGTGCCGCTCGCGATGCTAAACGGAACCGTTAGCGCGAGCGTGTGGAGCGCATTGGTGGCGTAGGCGCCGGTCGCGGTAATCGTCTGCGACGAGGTCGAGAGTGTAACTGCGTCAACCGCGAACGTATCCGGGCTCGTAGCGCTCAGCAAGGCAGCGAGCGTATAGGTAGCGCTCGCCGAGTTCTCTTCTGCGACATTGACGTTGAACGTGCTGCTGTAGGTGAAGCTGGTCGTACCGTTAACGACGCGCGTGGCGCCGGTCGGAACCACTCCACCGTACGCTTGAATCGAGCCGAAGGCGAGCGTTGCCGCGTTCGTTCCCGCGCCGCCGAGCACGATGCCCGACGCGTCGGATCCGAAGGTCATACTGATCGAACTTGCAACCGTGGCGCTTACGCCGAGCGTGCCGCTCGCGGTTGGGTTACTTGCCATCGCCGGGCTTGATACCGCGAAAACTCCGGCCATCACAATCGCCGGTAGAGACATAAGTACTCTGTTCAAGTTAATTTTAATCCTTTGTCTGTCGCTCGGCCAATTCCGAGCGCTAACGACCCGGAGGGGCTCGCTAGTTCTTCTTCATAGTAAGGCGTGTCGCTGGCGGAGGGTCACCCTGCTGTCGCACCGCGCGCAAAGCTAACAATTGCACATTTTAATACGATAAAAGGCGCTTTTTAATTCGCGGTCGCCGTGAAATCGACGGTGTCGCTGATCGCAGTGCCGCCCGGAGCGCTGAACGGAACGGTGAGCGCAAGCGTATATTGTGCGCTGCTCGCGTAGATGCCGGATGCGGTTATCGTCTTCGAGGTGGTCGAAAGTGTCACCGCGTCGATGGCGAACGTGTCCGGGCTCGAAGCGCTCAGCAAGGCAGCAAGCGTGTAGCAGCTGCTCGACGAGTTCTGCTCCGTGACCGTCACGTCGAACGGGCTGCTGTAGGTGAAGCTGATCGTCCCGTTGACGACGCGCGTGGCGCCGGTCGGCACCGTCCCGCCGTGAGGAGAGATCGTGCCGAAGGCCATCGTAGCGACGCTCGTGCCCGCGCCGCCCAAGGTTACGCCCGTCGTCGAACTCGTGAAGGTCAGACCGATCGAGCTCGCCACCGTGGCACTTACACCGAGCGTGCCGCTTGCCCTAACCGCGGCCGGTGCCGCACTCGAGATAACGAGGAGTCCGGCCATCACGATCGCCGGTAGAGACATCGGAACTCTGTTCAAGAGAGAATTCATCCTTTAGTGCCTCTGCTAGTGCCGCTGCGGACGCACCGGGCGCAAAGCGAACAATCGACACCATTAAGTGCGATTAAAGGAGGGTTTATAACGACGAAAGACCGTTAGCCACGATGCTCGCGCCATTGCGCGAGCATCTCGCAAGCGACCGCCTTTTAGTTTGCGGTCGCCGTGAAATTCACGTTCGAATTGATCACGGTGCCGCTCGTGATGCTAAACGGAACCGTTAGCGCGAGCGTGTGGACCGCGTTGGTGGCGTAGGCGCCCGTCGCGGTAATCGTCTGCGACGAGGTCGAGAGTGTAACTGCGTCAACCGCGAACGTATCCGGGCTCGAAGCGCTCAGCAAGGCAGCGAGCGTATAGCTGCTGCTCGTCGAGTTCTCTTCCGCCACATTGATGTCGAACGGGCTGCTGTAGGTGAAGCTCGTCGTACCGTTGACGACGCGCGTGGCGCCGGTCGGAACCACTCCACCGTACGCTTGAATCGAGCCGAAGGCGAGCGTTGCCGCGTTCGTTCCCGCGCCGCCGAGCACGATGCCCGACGCATCGGATCCGAAGGTCATACTGATCGAACTTGCAACCGTGGCGCTTACGCCGAGCGTGCCGCTCGCGGTTGGGTTACTTGCCATCGCCGGGCTTGATACCGCGAAAACTCCGGCCATCACAATCGCCGGCAGAGACATAAGTACTCTATTCAAGTTAAATTCTAATCCTTGCTTATATCGCTCGGCCAATTCCGAGCGCTAACGACCCGGAGGGGCTCGCTAGTTCTCCCTCATAATAGGCGGGATCGGAAGCTGGAGATCCACCTGCAGTCGCACCGCGCGCAAAGCTAACAATTGCACGTTTTAATACGATAAAAAGCAGCAATGACGCCGAGCGGTCAGCCGCGAAATTCGCGCCATTGCGTAATGAGGTTGCCCTCACAACGCACAATCGCGCAACCGTTTTGGCTGTTCCAAGCGCCGTCACGGTTTACGCCGAAACGATAAGCGACCGCCGCTCGCTCGCTCTCGACAATGATCTCTTCGATATCGAAACGCCAGGCCGGCCCATCCCGAAAGAAACGCGCGAAATGCGCGAAGATCGCATCGCGTCCGACGATTGGTTCTGCTCCCGATTCGTGATACACACCGTCCGGTGCAAAGAACGCGGCAGCACGATGTGCGTCACCGCTTTGCCAGGCGCCGACGAGTTCTTCGATGAGCTCGCGCAGCGTCACGACACGAACCGGCCCGCATCATCATCCCATCGAAAGGCGCATTCGGTGGTGAGATGCACACCGCCGATCCAGCGATCCAGCGGCTGCACCGCGAGCCAATCTTCACCGCCTGCCAGCGTCGAACGGCCTTGCGCAGTCGGCTCGAGCGCGCCCTCTTCTCCTTCGATGAGCGGCGCGGGCCCCGTTTGCAGATCGCGCACGATTGCGGCGAACGCCAGATCGCCGAGAAATGCGGCTTCTTCTCGCGCTTGAGCGCGGCGAAAGAGTTCATCGGGACTCGAGGGCCCGAAGGCCACGGCTTGCAGTGCATGGCGCTGCGAGCGGGAGAGGCCGTCGTCTTTCCACGGATATTCTTGGCAGAGACGATGCAGCGCGCTACGCAAATGCGGCAACGCGTGCGCTTCGCGCTGCGCCACCGAAAGCAGTGCGCTTGGTTCCTCCGCGCGCAGCGCGTCCCACGCGATGCGCGCCTGATCGAAGATCGCACCGGTGACCGTCTTGCGCTTGGGGTAGAGTGCGAGCAATTCTTCCGCGGTCATGCTGCCGAGATAGGCGTCGCTCTGCACCAGGCTGACCGTGCCGGGCTCGAGCTTCATCGCATCCAGTTCGGCAAGCACCTGCACGAGTTGCAACTGATCGTACAGATCGTGCTCGAACCACAGGACGACTTCGGGAGATTCAACCGCCCGCCGAAACGCGGCATCGCGTGAAGCAAAATCGTGCAAGATTTTGATGGGCTTGCCGAAGCCGCGCGAGGCCAGATATTCGCCGCGCACGCGGCTGAGCTGTTCCAGCGTCGCGCCCGCAGGGACGGGACCCTCGTGCAGCACATCGCGCCACGGCACGTGCGTGCCCACGACTCCGGCCTTCTTGAAAAGATAGACCACGGCGTCGCCGTTGGTGATGTGTAGCGTGGCGGCTTGTTGCGAACTCATACCGAATGGAGCGGTTCATGGCAGCGTTGCAATTTCATCCCGGCAGCCATCGCGACGAGCACGATTCGCGCGATCGGCGCTTTGTCCCGAAGCTCGGGAAGCTCGCGCGCCGGGCCGACCTTTCGCGCTTTTGCGGCAAGGTCTACCAGCAGTACCGGATCCAGAGTTGCAGTGCGAACGCCCTCGCCTCGGCATTGACCGTGATCGCCAATCAACTCGAGCAGCCCATGTCGCCGCCGTCGCGGCTCTTCATGTACTACAATGCGCGCGCGCTCGCGGACGCGCAGCGCCAGGATTGCGGCACGACGATTCGAACCGCGATCAAAGCCCTGGCACGTTACGGGGCCTGCCCCGAACGGCAATGGCCGTATCGGAAAGGGAAGGTTACGGTACGACCGTTGCGCGCTTGCTACCATGACGCGCAGTTTTGGCCGATTCGCTATCATCGCATCGCCCAAGAACTCGACCTTCTTCGCGCCGCGCTCGCGCAAGGCCAGGCCTTCGTTTTCGGCATCCAAGCCTACGGCGAGCCGTTCACGCAGGCGGCGCGCAGTGCGCATTTGCGTTTGCCGAAAAAGGGCGACACGCTGGTTGGCGGGCATGCGGTGATCGCGGTCGGCTACGACAGCGCCAAGAAGACGTTCACCGCACGCAACTCGCTCGGACGCGCGTTCGGCAAGAACGGCTTCTTCACGATCCCCGATGCCTATTTCACGAATCCCGAACTGACCTACGACTTCTGGACGATCGGCGGCAAGACCGGATGGTGATCGGGATACGGCGGCGGTGCGTAGTGCGGAATCGGATGCTCGCGTAGCTCTTTCATCGCAGCTGCAACACCCGCTTCGAGCTGCGGATCGTGGCCTTCGCGCACGAGCTTGGGATCCTGTTGCACTTCGATGTCCGGCGCGATGCCGTGACCTTCGACCTCCCACTGACCATGAAGTCCGCCGATCGCCACGCGCGGCGCCATCACGCGACCGCCGTCCATGAGCGCTGGATAGCCCCCGATTCCAACCAGGCCGCCCCAGGTGCGCACGCCGACAAGCGGTCCGAGCCCAGCCTTCTTGAAGATCCACGGCAGCGCGTCGCCGCCGGAGCCCGCGTACTGATTGATGATCATCACTTTGGGACCGAAGACGGCGAGCGGAGGATCGATGTACGGTGATCCATCCCGGCCAACGATGATGCCCCGCTGCTTACGGCTGAGCACGTCGATCACGTAGTCGGCGATTTGTCCGCCGTGATTGTAGCGCTCGTCGAGGATCACGCCCTCCTTGTTCACTTGCGCGAAGAAGTAGCGGTTGAAGTTGGTAAAGCCGCCGTAGGCGGTGTCGGGCATATATACGTAACCGAGTTTACCGCCGCTCAGGCGATCGACTTCTTCTCTATTGTGCTCGATCCAGGCGAGGTTGCGAAGTGCCGCTTCGCTTGGGAGCGGCACAACCACGACGTTGCGCGACTCGCCGCCGTCGGGATTCGGAGCAACGGTAATCGTGGTTTGCTTACCGGCCGTCTCTTGGAAGTACGCCGAGACCTCGCGGTCGGCGTGCACGCCGATGCCGTTGACGGCGATCAAATAGTCGCCAACCTTCACGTTGACGCCGGGTTGGGTTAGCGGCGCGTGCAGCGTCGGATTCCAATTTTCGCCATTGTAGATTTTGGCAAAACGGAAGCGGCTGTGATCGACGGTGTAGTCGGCGCCCAACAGGCCCACGTTCACGCGATCGGTTTTCGGCGGCGCGACACCCGGATAGACCCACAAGTGTCCGACCGAGAGATACCCGATCATCTCTTGCGTGAGATACGTGAAGTCCGTACGCGAGGCAAGCCCCGGCAGGAACGCCGCGAAGCGCTTTTCGGCCGCCGCGATATCGAGTCCGTGATAGCGCGGATCGTAGAACCAGTCGCGTTCGATGCGCCACGTTTCACGGAACATCTGCGCCCACTCTTCGCGCGGCACGCTGCGCACTTCGAGCGCTTGCGTGGGAATCGCACCCAGGCCCGGGGGCGGTGGAACCGGCAGTTGCGTCGGTACGATCGACCATTGCAGCGCGAAGAGTCCGCGTCCGAGCAGCATCTTCTTGCCATCAAAAGAAACGTCGAACACGTTCACGCCGTCGGCGTACGGCAAGACTTTGCGCGACGCGTTGTCATAGCGCGAAATCGTCTGCAGCGGCGGCAGCGGATCGACGTTGACCAGCGGTGCTTCCGCGAGGAAGATCGTCCCGGGGGTCGCCGCCGCGATGGCGGTGTAGTTTGCTTCCGGAATCGGCAGCGAGACGATGCGCTGACCGATCTCATCGAAGTCGATCGACGGCATCTTCGCAGCCCCGGCGGGTTGGGCCGGAGCCGCGGGCTTGGGTGTCGCGTTCGCCGGCGGTCCGCTTACCGGCTCATCACTAGTTACCGGCTCGTCGTCACTTTTCAGCGCAACGGGTGACGCGTCGCTCTTGTGCAGCACCGCGGCATAGACGTAGTTCGAAGTTGCATGCTCGTCGCTCTCCATGTCGAGGCCGTACGCGGTGAAGCCCGTGTTCGTGCTCGAGAGGAAGTATAAATACTTTCCATTCTTGTCGAAGGCGGGGCTGGTCGCGTCGCTCATGCCGTCCGTGATTTGATAGGCGTGGCCGTCCTGCGAATCGAGGATGATGATCGCGTGGAGAAATGACGGGAGCTGTTTATTGTAGGCAAGGTAGCGGCTGTCGGGCGACCACGTCGCGCTGAATGTATTCTGCCCGAAGCCTTCGTAGGGTTGCGCCGCGACCTTGACCGGCTGCGGATGCTCCGTGCTGATGTCAATATAAAAGAGCGTGCCGTGCTTATCTTCATAAGAAAGCTTCTTGCTGTCGGGCGCCCAGACCGGCGTGTAGTAAAACGTCGGACGCGCCTCGAGTTGATAGACTTTCTCGGGCAAGAGCCCTTGCTGGTCGCGGAGCCGCAGCGTGTACTCGCCGCTCGCGTCGGAGAAGTACGCAATCCACTTGCCGTCCGGAGACCAGGCCGGATCGCGCTCCATAATGCTCGGGCTCTGCGTGAGATTGCGGACCGAGCCGTTCTCGGCCGGCACGGTCAAGATGTCGCCGTGCGCCTCGAAGACCGCGCGCACGCCGGTCGGCGAGATGCCCGCGTTTTGAATTTGATTCGAGACCGGGAGCCACTGCGGGCGCAGTTCCGGCATGTCCGCAGCAATCGTAATCGGCACGTTCCGGTCCGTGTGCGTGGCCGGATCGTACAGATGAATCGCGTCGAATTTTGAGTAGACGATCTCGCCGGCGTTGGCCGATGCCGAGACGATATCGAAGCCGTGCGGATTCTCGACCAGCTGCTTGACGGCGCGCGTCTGCGGATCGTAAACGTAGAGCGCGTAGTGTCCACTGCGATCCGAGACAAAATAGATCTCGCTGCCGATCCACATGGGGAAGCGCTCGTTCGAGTTGTCGCGCGGAATCGCCGTCACCGACGAATCGGCGAGGTTCGCAATCCAAATCGGCGTTGTTTGACCACCACGATAGCCTTGCCAGTACCACTCCCATTGGCTATTCGGCACGTAGGCGAGGTGCGTACCGTCGGGCGAGTACGACGCAGTCGTTGCATCCGGTAGCGGAAGGATCGTCGGGATCCCGCCGCCACGTGGAATCGTGTAGAGTTGCGTCGCGTCGTTCTGGCTCTCGCGGTGCGATGAAAAGAGAATCTTGGTGCCGTCGGGCGTCCAGCCCATTACAACGTCGGCGCCGGGATGATAGGTCAATCGCACCGGCTCCCCACCCGAGGCGGAAACCGTGTAGACGTTCGTACTGCCGTCGTAGTTTGCGCTAAAAGCAATCGTTGAGCCGTCCGGCGAGAAATACGGTGCGCCGTTAAGACCAAAGCCGGTCACCAGGCGTCGCGCCACGCCCCCTTCGTGTGAAACCGCCCAGATATCGCCGCCGTAGACAAATGCAATTTCCGTTCGGCTAACGGTGGGACTTTGGAGGATCAGGGGATCGGCCGCGGAGGCGGGCGCAAACGACGCGCCCAGCACGAATGCCGCGAGTACTAAGGTCCGTGCAATCGACATGCGTCGCGGATTGGGCTTGCCGGCGGTTGGTCCCTTTATGTCGCGATTGCGGCACTCTTTGGCCCCGTTTTCGGGTACCATAGTCGGTACTATGCCGAAGATTTTGATGATCGTGACCGGACATTCGCAAATTGATGCCGGGCACCCGACCGGACTCTGGCTCGAAGAGTACAGCATTCCCTGGCACGCGTTTCGCGATGCCGGTTTTGAGATCGTCACCGCTACGCCGCACGGCGGCAAAGCGCCGATCGACCCGCGCAGCCTCGAAGACGCCGATCCTAACGATCCCGCGCGCAAAGAGCTCGAAGCAACGATGACGCTACGCGAAGCGGGCGATGCGGAGGATTACGACGCCGTGTTCATTCCCGGCGGACACGGCACGATGTTCGATCTTGCGACCTTCGACCCACTCAAGACGTTACTGACCGAATTCGATGTGCAGGGCAAGATCATCGCCGCGGTGTGCCACGGCCCAGCCGCGTTTGTCGACGCAATTCGCACTGGCGAACCCGAGACGCTGGTTGCCGGCAAACGCATCACGTGCTTCACCGACGACGAAGAGCGCGCGGTGAAACTCGACACGCTGATGCCGTTCTTGCTCGAATCAAAACTGCGCGAACAGGGTGCGAACGTCGTCACCACCGCGAACTTTTCGGATCACATCGAAATCGACGGCACCTGGATCACGGGTCAAAATCCGCAGTCCAGCGGCAGCACCGCCAACGCCGTCATCGAGGCATTAAAGACGCGCGCGGGCTAGCGACGCTCGAGTTGGTCGAAGCGCTCGTCGCTGCGCGCTATCCAGCGGTGGATGCCCTTGACCTCGCCTTCAATCGACGTTATTCGAGTCTCGAGACGATCGAATCGAGCGTCGACCTGAGCGAAGCGCGCGTCGACCTGAGCGAAGCGCGCGTCGACTTGGGCGAAGCGCGCGTCCACGCTTGCGAATCCTTGCGACATCGCACCATGCATGTCCAGGATCGCGTTCATCAAGTCGGTTGGGCTGGGCTCCCGCTGCATGGACGCATTCTACCACGTGTTTGTGTCACCACAATTGCCGCAACGTTATGGCGCCGTGTTCGACAATGCGCTCGCAATCGGGCCATTGGTTGTCACGCCGTTGACGGTTCCACCGTAATTGAACACCGGCGTCGCATCGGCACCTCCGGCCGTCGCAGATCCTCCGCCGGGAGCGCCGGCGGTCGCGGTCGATCCGGCTGCGCCGCTATTGGTCGTCGTCACGCTTCCGGTGTTCACGAAGATCGCGGGCCCGGCCGCCGCACCCCCGCCCCCGCTGCCGGAGTCGCCGACACCGCCGGCGAGCGTAGCCAGGGTGCCACCGATTCCGCCGGTGAAGAGGCCGCCGGCGCCGCCACCTCCCCCCGCGCCGCCGTTGCCGCCGCTCGAAGTCAAACTGTCGCCAGCGGCACCGCCGCCGCCGCCGAAGCCACCGTTGCCGCCATCGCCGGGCGGCCCTCCGAAACCGCCGGCGCCGCCGCCGCCGCCGAAACCGCCAAGGCCGCCGGCGCCGCCACGTCCCGCCAAGCCCGTGCCCCCGCCACCGCCGCCGGCTCCGGCAAGTCCGTTGCCGCCGGCGCCGCCGACGGTACCTGAACCGCTTGTCCCTCCAGCCCCGCTGAAGCCTGAGCCGCCCACGCCCCCGTCGCCGGTGGCGCCGATGCCGCTGGTGCCGCCCCCCAGAACGCCGCCCCCGCCGCTCCCGCCCGCGGCGGCGACACCGCTGGCACCGCCGGCACCGCCCAGCCCGCCGCCGCCGCCTGAGGCGAAGTCGCCGCTGAGGTTGCTGCCTCCAGCCCCGCCGGCCACGCCGTCATCGAAGAAATAGTCGTTGAGCAGCGTGACCGTGGCGGTGTTGACGAACAGTCCCGCGCCCAAGCCGGCGCCGCCCCCGCCGGCGACGCCATGTGTGCCCCCGTTCCCACCTTGCGCGAGGGCGTTCTCGATCTCGAGATTCTCGAGCACGATCGTGCCGCTTTCGGCCCAGAGCGCGCGATACGTGCTGTTGCCGCTGATAATCACGCTACCGTACGCGCCGCCGTCGATAATCATGTTCGATTGAATCGGTGGCAGCGGACCGTTGAGCGCGATCGTGCACGGCGCCGACGTTGTACATCCCGCAAAGACGATGCGGCTGCCTGCGGGTGCGTTTAGCAAGACCCAGCGCAAGTCGCCGCTGGTCGCTCCGGTCGTCGTGCCTGCGCCGGTGCCAGGCGGCGCTCCGGCTGCCGTATCAGTGAAAACAGATACATTAAACGTCCCGGCGCTCGCGACGGAGAACGGTTGCGGGCCGCTCGTGCCGCTGCTAGTCGTAAGCGTGACGTTCTGCGGGCCGAAGGCCGCGGCCACAGCGAATTTTGCCGTCAGGGTCGTGCTGTTGATAACACTCAGGTTGCTGATCGTGATGCCTGCCGGCGGGTTAATGGTAGTGCTACCGCCGACGAAGTTTGTGCCGGTCAGCGTCTCGTCTACGATCGAACTCTGCAGGCCGGACCACGCGCTCATCGCGGTGAAGGTGGGCGCCGGAAACGCAACCGTCGCATTCGCCGTGGTGAATCCGGTTGCCGACGCCGAGATCGTCGGATTCGCATCGAAGTTTGCGGTGTAATTCAGCGAAATGCCGGTCGTCGGTTGCGTGATCGACGTCTGCGACAAACTCGAATTGCCTGAACCATCCGAATTGCCGAGCGCGACCGTCACCGGATTACCGCTGGAATTCACGTAAACCCCAGGACCGATGATGATGTTGCTGTCGGCATCAAGCGCTTTGACCGTCACGCCTACCGACCCGGCGATGCCGGGCGTCACGACCGAAGCAAGCGCAATTGCAAACGACGCGACCACACCGTCGAACGTCACGTTGACGCTGTTGGCTTGTCCGGCGACGATCGTTTGCGTGAGCGATCCGGTGGAAAGCAGATTGCCACTGCCGTTCGTTGCATCGTAGAGCTTCACGGTAAAAATGTCGCTACCGGCCGGCGCATTGACGCTACCGCTACACGTCGCCGTGCAGTTCACCGTAGCGCCGTTCGAGCCGTTAACGGATATCGACGCGGATTTCGTCGACGACGACACATACGCCGGACGATGCGCGCTCGCGGGCGGGGCTGTCGGTATCGCGATTGAGAACGTGACCGTCGCCGTCTGTGGTGGCTTCGGCACCGGCGGCGATGCTTGAGGTGCCGGTTGCTGCGTGGCCACGTTCGGCGTCGTAGCGCCGCCTGCGCAACTTGCGAGTAGAGCGGCAGCAAGAACGAACGCGAGTCTCTTCGACATGATCCTCATGAGCCTCCGACCGACGTCGTGGTCACGACGACGTTGAGCGTCGCGGCCGTCGTGTTGCCGCCCGTGATCGTGAAGCTGCATGTTCCCGCCGCAACCGGTGTTACCGAAAACGCCGCGCCACCGGTGCTTGCGATCGTCGCGATGCCGCTACACGTCGTGGTCGACGCGGTGAATGTGCCGGTGTAGTTCGTTTGGCTCGCCGTGACGCTCTGCGCGTTCGTCCCGCCGCTGGCCGTGAAGGACAGACTCGTCGGCGAAAGCGCAACCGCGCCCGGCGCTGGTGTCGGCGACGCGGTCGGGGTCGACGTGGGGGTCGGCGTCGGGGGACTCGGCGGGACCACGTACGGCGTTGTACACGCAGCAAAAACGAGCATCAGCGCGCCAAGTGTAAAAGCGGCACGAAAGGACATGTCCCTTTATAAGGAGGGCCAAGCCGTTTCGACAATCTGCTAGCTAGCAGGGGGCCCTTTGTGAGCCCTGCAAACTCCTCATCCATGCAGATAGCCGACAGCGACCTCAGGGTCGCCTCGCGTATCTGGGGCGAGGTCGCGGAATTTCCCGTTGCGTCCATCGACGCCGCGCTGGATCACGCCTTGCGCGAAGTCGCACACGCGATTGGCGCCAGCAATGCATTTTGGATCGGTGCGCGGCGCGAGAACGAAGATACACGCATCGCCGACCCCAGCGCCTGGCGGATCGTCCGTATCTCGTACCTCGATCATTCGGCGGAGCGCGCCAAATTCACCCGGCAGCAAGCCGAGCGCTTTGCAGCCGGTGAAGTGGATCCACAAACGGTCGCGATTATCGCGCACGCCGGCAACACGCGTGCGCACCTGCGCCACGAGCTCGTCGACGATCGCACGTGGAAGCGCTCGTGGCTCTACAACGACATTCTGCGGCCGCTGCATGTCGGCGATCGTCTACTCGGCACACATACAATCGACGCACATGCCGAGTCCTACGTAGGATTCGAACGCGAGACCGGCGAGGATCCGTTTGGCGAGCGCGAGCGCGATTTCTTAGGCCTGTTTCTTGCGGGCGCCCACGCGTTTCATCGCGACCTGCTACGCGCGCTAGCGCCCGCGCGCGAACTGACACCGCGCGAGCATGACGTGCTCTGCTTACTGCTCACCGGGATGTCGGAGCGTGAAATCGCGTGGCAGCTCTTCCTCACGCCGCGCACGACGCATCAATATGTCGTGGCGATCCTGCGCAAGTTCAGCCTGCACGGCCGCGTCGAACTCATGGCTCACTTCTTACGCAGCTAAGGCCGGCAAAGGTTTAGCTTTGACGGGCAGGGTCTGCTGGGGTGGCTGGATTCGAACCAACGCATGGCGGATTCAAAGCCCGCTGCCTTACCGCTTGGCGACACCCCACCGTTCGCCACTTCGTGGCGATCGCGACATCCTGTCGCTCCGGTTCTGTCGCCGCTTCGTGCGGCGACCCCATTGCTCCGGAGCCGACGCCCTGAATACTACTTTCGGACGGAGGTCCCTGTCAGGCGCGCGACCCAGGGCACGTCGAAGAGCTCGCCCCGGCCCGCTCGCTGGCTATAGCGTACCGCAAGGAGCACCCACAGCACCAAGAGGACGAGATCGACGAGCATGGCGACGCCGTAGATCCAGAGCGTTGCGATGACGTTGCTCACCAGCATGCTTAGGATCAAGGGCCACAGGAAAGCAGCAAGCCCTATCACGCTCGACAGGATGCCGAACCCGAGGGCTTGCCGCATATGGAAACGGAACCAGCTCGACGTCTCCGGGCGCGGCGTGATCAGCTCGATCAACGCTGTCGGCCAGAAGAGGTAGGCCAGTGATGCACTGCGAGATTCCGCCGCAGCGCGTTCCGTCGGGGTGTTAATTTACGGCTTTGGCGACCAAGTGCTTGGTACTGATAAAGCGCTTCGCCCCGATGAACCGGGCGTGCCAATAGGAATCCGAAAGACTGGACACCATCACGCCGTGGCTGGAGCTCGCATGCACGAACTTGCCGTTGCCGATATAGATGCCCACGTGCGACGCACCGGCCGCGTAGGTCTGGAAAAACACCAGATCGCCTGGCTTCATCCCACCTACGATGCGATGGCCCGCGTCGTACTGCGCATCGGCCGTGCGCGGCAAACTAATGCCGAGCAGAGCAAAGACGTGCTGTACGTAACCCGAGCAATCAAAACCGTTCGTGCTCGTGCCGCCGAAAACGTACGGCACACCCAAGAAGCGCAGCGCGCTGCGCGTTAATTGGGTCGCGAGCTTGGACGTGCGCGCAAGCACACCGCCCGCGAACGAGCGGAACTCGGCGTTTTGATTACCGCGTTCGGATTTGGTTGTGACGATGAGATGGGACGTCCACTCTGCGACGTCCGGGCTGGTTACCGTTTCATTCGTCGTCGACTGGGTATGATTAGTGCGACTCGACGTCGCGGCACTCGCATTTGCGAATGATCCGGCCAGCAACAGGGCTAAAGCCCAGGCAGCTAACGCATAGCGCAAGAAACGCTCCTCTTTCACGACACTTGCGAGGTTAGTTGACGGGTTCGGACGGGAAAGATCGCCCTAGAGCCGACCGGCTCATTCACCCCTAATCCCGGGAAAGTCCCCCGCTCCGGCTGCCAGGCCGGATTCAGTGTTACTTGTGCAGGCGTAGGGCCCACGGGCATTCCCGTGGGATGGGCCTTTTGGTTTACCGTAGGCCAGACGTCT
>Ga0302177_10000640_pt1 | contig 26262 bp, 19 predicted proteins | sample I_Palsa_E1_2_FD_198780 | JGI IMG/M metagenome (GOLD analysis project Ga0302177, IMG submission 198780) | Peat permafrost microbial communities from Stordalen Mire near Abisko, Sweden - I_Palsa_E1_2 | ecosystem: Environmental > Terrestrial > Soil > Palsa > Peat permafrost | place: Sweden... | reverse complement strand
GAGACGCAGATCGAACAGACGAGCACGATGACGGTCGAGCAACACGATTCCGAGACGAGGAAAGGCTCCCAGCAAGCGGGCCAGAGGCTTGAGGTGGAAATGGCGGTCGACGAGAAGCTGAGTGCCAGGGAGTTGGGCGGGCAAATCATATTCGCGCCAGAAGCCCTGCGCCGAGCAGGCGAATACCGCCTTGGCATGAGTTCGGTTACCGCATAGATCCTGTGATAAGCGCAGGATACGGTCAAGGTCTGCGCGGGCCGATTCGCATTTCCCGCTGCCTTCCAGCCGGCGTAGCGCTTCCCTAGCCAGATCCTTGGTTAGGATGACCTCTTCCTTATGGGCTTTGTTCCGTGGCGGCGTGGGCTGAAAGTAGAAACTAAGGGCGCACGCACGCTCATCTCCAAATTGAGCTAATTCACGAACTTCTTCGCGAGAGATCATTAGGATTCCCAGTCCCTATTCGATTGAAATTGGTTTTATGCGGTGCCGGTGGATGCGAGTCGCCTTTTGAATTGCCGGGCGAGGCCGGGCGATTTGCGAAGGTGATCGCGGGCAGCGGAGATAGAAGCTCGGACGCGTTCGGGGGGGACGCCAGTGATGGCGGAGATTTCGCCGACGCCGAAGCCTTCGAGGGCGTGCAGAATGAACGCCTCACGCTGTGCCGGGCGTACGTCGCGAAGAGCGGATGCGATGAGATGCACCATCTCATCGGAACCCACGATCTGTTCGGGAGTCGCCACGCGATCGTCGGCGATGATGGTTTCTTCGGTGATGGCTTCGTCAGGCTGATGGAATTGCAATTCGGGTTCGTCGCTGGCTTTGATGTTCTGCTTGCGGGCTGAGTCCGCGAGGCGCACAGCCGCGGCGTCACTCTCGTCGGAACGGGAGAGTTGATCGAGTGCGTTGAGCGCGAGGCGGTAGAGCCAGGGCTCGAGTGCGAGGCGCTCGGGTTTTTCGTGTTCGTTGCCGAGCGCGGCGGCAATGGTTTCGTCGATCACTTCTTCTTTGCTGATGGATTCGGGCGCCACCAGGTCGTAGATTTCGCGGAAATAAATTTCGCGTTCCACAAAGCGCTCCAGGCGCGAGAGATTTACGTTGACGTAGGAGCGCACGTCTTCGGGGGTCACCGCCGGCGGGAAGACCGCGGCCAGAGTTTGCTCGAAGGGGACAGAGAGGTTGCGGCGTGCGGATCCTTCTTTCTGACGCCGAGTCCACTTGTGAGTGGAGCGCAGTAGGTCCTTGTGTTTGCTGACTTGCTGCAAGAGATCTTCAAATGCGCTCTTGATCGCGGCCGCGGTGATCGCGGCTTTGGCCTGCGCCGCCATCTGGCCTGAGGGCAGACGCAGGTTGAGGGAAACGCTGGTTCCCTCGCGGGCGGAGACTTCTTCGATCATGCCTTTGAGGTGGATGAGCTCGGAGCGAAACAGCTGCAGTCGCTTGCGCAGTTTTTCGATTTGATGTTGGATGTTTTTTTCTACCGCGGGAGTTTTATGAATGCGGTAACTGATGTGGACGTTCATAAGCACCTCGGGCTTGCCAAAACGAAGGGGCGCAACCAGTGCTTCCTGAGGCGATTGTACACCCGGGAGAAGCAGGCAATGGCGCAATAAAAAATCGATAGGAGGCAGCGGAATTTGAGAATCGATTGCGGAAAACAAGGCTGGACAAAATTGTCGAGGGCCACGTGGGCCGCGCGTGGAAAAGCTCGTGTTGGTTCGAGTGCGCGCGAAAAACGCCGGCAACCAAGGCTTGACAATCGGGGAATCAGGCCAGGCGTACGGGCATTCCCCGATTGAGTTAGAATCGGGGAGCTGATGTTTTCTATCTGATCGGCTTTCATCGAATCGTGTTTTCATCTGAAGTGTTAAGGAGTCGACGCGAAATGTATCCGGAAATAATGGTGATCCCCATGCGCGAAGAGTTGACGCGGCTGGGCATTGAGGAATTGCGTACGGGAGAAGAGGTGGACCGGGCCTTAAAGGCTCAGTCGGGGACCAGTCTGGTGGTAGTGAACTCCATTTGCGGATGCGCCGCCGGGCGGATGCGTCCAGCGGTGCGGCTGGCGCTCGAGAACGCGGTGCATCCCGATCGGGCGTTCAGCGTGTTTGCTGGCCAGGATTTGGAAGCGACCGAGCGCGCGCGCAGCTACTTCACGGGACAACCGCCATCGTCGCCCTCGATCGCCATTTTGCGCGACGGGCAACTGGTCTATATGATGCCGCGGCGCGATATTGAATCACGCGAAGCTCCGGCGATTGCCGCGGAGTTGAAGGCGGCGCTCGATAAATTCTGCGGGAAAGCGGTCGCGGCACAATCGTAAATACGACCAGGGGCCCGGTCAGACCATCGCACCGGCTATTGCTTTGAGGGTCCGCTCATGGGCTTGCTGAGCCCTGCCTTGCCGACCATGAAAGCCTTCACCACAATGGCATTGGGCTGAACTCCGACTGGAATCATGGTCAGCAGCGAATACTCCGTCGGCTCGAGTTTGCGCGGAGTTCGCCTCTGGATGACCGTGACGTCGCCGGCCTGGGTGTCCAAGACCAGAAGGTACCTCTGATCCTGCGACAATGCGAGACCATCCGGACGGCTGCCCACGGCCAGGGTCCAAATGCGCCGGCCGAGATCGATGTCATAGACGGCGACGCTGTTGGAGCCGAAATTGCTCGTATAGAGCCGAGAGTTATCGCCGGTGATCAGGGCGCGGGTGGGATGCTGTCCGATGAGGGCGCTGCTGCCGACCTCGTCGTTGGCGGTTTCGATGATCGAAATGCTGTCGGAGTCGAAGTCGCAAACGATGAGTTCGCCGCCGTCAGGTTTGAGGGCGAGGCTCACCGGGGTCCGCCCGACATCGAGCAGCGCCAGGACGCGGTCGGCCTTGGGCGCGCCGTTGGTTTCGGCTCGGGCCAGGGCAATGGAAGCCACCTGCGATGATCCCGAACAGGCCACAAAGGCTTTCCTAGAATCGGGCAGGATGGCAATGTCCTCAGGCTGCCGGCACACCGGCAAAGTGGCGCGCACCTGAAGAAGTTTGGCATCGATGATCGACACCGTGTTGTCGCCGCGATTGGACACCACCAGGGTCGAGCCGTCGGGTGCAATCCGCGCCAGTCCGGGCGCGGAGCCTACCCTGACGTTGCCGATAAGGGTGCGCTTCTCGAGATCGATGATCGAAACGTTGGCCGAGCCCGAGTTCGCCACGTAGGCGCGCTTGCCATCTTCGGAGACGTCGATGAAGTAAGGCTTGCCATGTACCCCGATGGTGGCCACCACTGCGTTCTTCTCGGCGTCGATGACGCTGACGCTATTCGAACCAGAGTTCACAGCGTAAATTTCATTTTTTTGGAGGTTGGCCGCAATGCCTGTGGGCTCGAGGCCGACAGCGATGGTCTTTGCGGGTTCAAATGTGCGCAGATCGATGACGCTAACGGTATTGCTTTTGCCGTTGGTGACGTAGGCGTATTCACGATAGGCGGGCCCGTAGTCGGGCAAAGCCCGCTCACGGAAGTACCACCACCCGAGGCCGCCCAGGAGCGGGATCAGGACGATTATGATGAGGAGCTTTCGCAAGATGCAGGGGTCGATTCTTCGGAAGCCACAAGATTACCAGAGATGATTGCGACGGCGACAGTTCGAGGCATGTTCAGCGAGGCATGAGTTGCGGGAGAGTTTGCGACGACGACCGTTGCTCGAAGTCGCTGGTGACGGATGATACTTTGTCGTTGGAGACCAGGATCTCTCCGTGCAGCACCAGCAACAACCTACCCGACCCGGTGCCTTGAAATTCCGCACGCTGAAGGGCGGCATTTTCTTGCGCCGAAGCGGGGAGCGTCGTTTTAAAGTCGCCGGCGCGCAGCATCGAAGAAAACAGCGAGTTCGCCACCTTGGCGCGAACCGTATCTCCCAAGGACCCGGAGCGCAGCAATTCTCCGACCAGCCCCTCCGCGTGAATGCCACCGAGCGCCGTTTCCAGGCGTAATTTGCCGTCTTCTCCGACCCGCGGCGAAAGCTTTACTTCGATTGTACCGCTGCCTTCCACCATTTCATTGACGGCCGCGCCAAAGCATGCCCAGCGCTCGTAGTGCAGGCGCACAAAGGCAAGACTCGCGGGCGCCGAGGGAGACAGGGTAGCGTCCTGAATCGCAATCCGCTCCCCGCAGCGGTCGGCCTGGTTGAGTTGCGCCCGCAAGATCTGGGTGATGTTCACTTGCAGGTCCGATAGGTCCGCGGTCAACTCAAGAGCGAAATTGTTCTGTCCGGCTTCGGCCACACCCCTGGAAACCACTCCGGAGGTTGTGATTTCGACGGGCTGATTCTCGACACGGATCGAGGTTTTTACAGGCGGAATAGTGTATGTGAGTTCCGGTGCGTGAGTTGCCAACCCGATACTCATTTCCTTCCCGAGATCGAGTTCCAGGTTTTGAAAGCCGTCGAGAGTGTGCTCCAGACTCTGCCCAGTGCCGGCGAGTTGGCCCAGTTTGGTCGGATCCCGAAGTTGTTGATCGAGGGCCTGGCTCTGTTGCGCAAGCTCGGAATCGATCTTCGTCAGTTTCTTCGTAATTTCCTTGAGACCGGATTTCTGGCGGTCGGAGAGTCCCTCGAGAAAACGCTTGTTTAGCGTTCGCGCGCTGTCGATGGATTGGGTGAGGGCGGCGCCGCGAGTGGCGAGTTCGGATGCCGGACCCGGCTTGCCGGTCGGGTTCAGAAATGCCCGCAACTCTGCCTGGGCGGCGGCGGTGCTCTTTATCATTGCAGTGTAGGCGCCGGTCTGTTCGCCGCTCGCCTGCAGGGCGAGGACTTCGTGAAAGTCCTTGAGGTCGTCCTTCATGTCGACGCCCGTGGGTTTGCCGCCGCCGCTCAATCCACCCCCGCTGGCGGTGCCGCCACCAACATGCCCGCTGCCGGCGCCACGCTGGGCCAGGGTCTGGCGTGGACATGCCAACAGCACGGAGGCCGCTATCAGGCCGGTTACTGCGGAAACAGTGCAGCCTCTGCGAAGCATGAAAGTGAATCTCGAACAGAACATAGAAGCGGACGCGCCAGGCAAAATCTAGATTGGCTCAGGGCACGAAAAAATTCCAGATATTTTACAGTTCTTTGCACAACTCATGCGCTTGGCACGGCCGAACCGCAAGTCCCACAGCTCGCACCAAACGATTCGGTGGCGCCGACTCCCGGAGTCACCTACTTCACACCCACCGTCTCCCTGACTCCGATCTCGGGCACGGTGCGTCCGACCACGGCGGCGATCTGGCGGACTTGCGTCATCAGTTCGTCGAACTGGTCGGGGAAGAGCGACTGCGGGCCGTCGGAGAGGGCTTGATCGGGGTGAGCGTGCACTTCCACCATCAATCCATCGGCGCCGACGGCGACAGCGGCGCGCGACAGTGGAGTGACTTTGTTGCGCTTGCCGGTGCCGTGGCTGGGATCGACGAGGATTGGCAGATGGCTTAACCGCTGCACGGCGGGGATCAGACTTAGGTCGAGGGTGTTGCGGGTGTGGTCGGCAAAAGTGCGGACACCGCGTTCGCATAGAGCGACGTTGTAGTTGCCTTCACTCAAGATGTATTCCGCCGCCATGAGGAATTCTTCGAGCGTGGCTGACATTCCGCGCTTCAGCAGTACCGGTTTTTTGGCTCGACCGGCGCGCTTCAGGAGGGAAAAATTCTGCATGTTGCGGGCCCCGATCTGGATCACATCCGCATACTCCTCGACTAGGTCAAGGGATTCGTTATCAATGGCTTCCGTAATGATCTTCATCCCGTACTGCTGCCGAATGTCGGACATGATGCGAAGACCTTCCTCGCCCAGGCCTTGAAACGAATACGGAGAGGTGCGGGGCTTATAGGCGCCGCCACGGAAAAATTGGGCTCCGGCGCGGTGGACGCGCTCGGCCACGGCAAAAGCCTGCTCGCGGCTCTCGATGGCGCAGGGTCCGGCGACAATGGCCAGGCCGCGTCCGCCGATGGTGGCGGCCGTACCGTGGAACGCGATGACCGTGTTGTCTTCCTTGACATCGCGGCTTACCAGCTTGTAGGGCTTGGAAACCTTGATCACTTCCTGCACGCCCGGCATTTCTTCGAGCGTGCCCTGTTCCACTTCACCCTTGTTTCCGGTGATGCCGATGGCGGTCCGCTGGGCACCGGGCATGGCGTGCGCGCGATAGCCGAGCTTCTCGATCTTCTGGCAGACCGACCGGACCTGCTCCTCGGTAGCCTGCGCCTTCATCACGACTAACATGTCCCCACCTCAACAGCCTCAAGTGTATCGTTCGGAGGCTTCGGCGGCAAAGGCGGTTTCAGAGCGGGTTTGGGCAGACTGCGATAGAGCCTTGCGGCTCGCGGTCACAATCGCTGGAAAATGTAGATCGTAGCCTTACTGCCGCGGAGATGTTTGCCATCGCCGGCGATGGGAACCTGATCTACCAGTTCATAGCCGTTGTGGGCATAGTTCCACGCCGAGTCGAAGAACGCCTGGTCCTCCTGCGGGTCCGGCTTCTGCGGCCACCACGACAGCTCGGAGTCGACATAGACCAGGAAGCGAGGCCGGACGCTCTCCATTTGCAGCATCATGTCGTTTCGCATTTGCGGCGCGAATTTCTGGTGCTCCAAGAGCGGATACATGTAGATGTAACTGGTAGCGCAATGGCGGACGGCGTAGAAGCAAATCTCAGGCTCGGAGCCCAGGATTCCGATCTGATCCTCGGGCGATGAGTGAGCCTTGATGTAGTCGGCGACGAGAACCGCTTCCGGGTAGGGCTGATGGATGTTCATCTTCCGGCTTAGAGCTATGGGATCAAGGCGGAAAAACTCCTGGTATTGGCTGCGCACGGAAACTACAAAAACCACGACGAAGTAAAGCACGGGGAGCGACGAAGTTAGGAGGCCGAATCGTTGGGATTGCAGATGCAGCTGGTTCGATAAAAACTGGCGCACGGCTTCAACACCGATACCTGTGCACAGCGCCGCCGCGGGGAGGACCAGGATGAAGTAATGTTGACGGAAGTAAAGGCCGGGACAAACGGCGAGCCAGGAGACGAAGAAAAAGCAGGTCACGAAACCGGCGCGCGCACGAGCATAGGAGCTCCACATAGGAGCGGTTAGGCCGAGAAGGACAATCTCCCAGATCGCAAAGGGGCGAACGACCCACGGAAGCACGATACTCAGTAGATGCCCGCCCTGGGCCCAGGTCGTGATGGACGCGTATTCGCGCGCGTAAGACCATGTCCAAAAATAGAAGGGGTCGAACACCCCGGCACGGAAAAGCAGAAGGCACGTCAGGCCGAAGGGCAGGGCCGTGCCCACGGCGAGGGCTCCGGCGCGGATGGCCAGATAGCGCTGTGGGGGCTGTTTCCATTCTCCCCACAACCAGTACAGGCCGGCGAAGATGGCAAACAGGATTCCCGGCTGCTTCATCAAGAACGCCAATCCGAAGCAGAGGCCGCTGGCAAAAAAGAGCCCGGTCTGGCGGTGGTCACGGTTGCCGCTACCGCCGCCGCCGCGCGCTCGATCCATGGCGTGCAGCAGCAGCAGAATGCCGGCCAAGGCGCCGACGACAACAAAATGCGTGGCATGCCCGTCCAACGCGAGCAGCGCCGGCCTGATGGAGAGGAAAGCATAGGTAACGGCGGCGACCGACGCTGCCAGACGGCCGTAAAGATGTTTGGTCAGCAGAAAAACCAGAATGGTCCCGGCTGCATTCACAAAAATCATGCCGACGCGAATGGCAACGGCGGTCTGGCCGAGAGTCGCCATGATGAGCGCGTAGGCCGCATCGGTTCCGGGCAACTTCATGTTGCAGGCCAGTTTGTAGGGAGGAATCGCTTGCAGCATGAGTTGTCCCACGTAGGCATATTCGCCTTCGTCGCGCTCCAGGGGCAGGGTGCGAAGATGAAACCGGATCCAGGCGAAGAACGCGATGGTTAAGAAAACTCCTGCGTAGCAGCCATAACGCAACCAGCGCTGTGAGGATCGCGCCGGCTGCCCCCGCCGACCGGAATGGTCTGGGATCGTTTCGTTCACTGGATTCGGCGCAATGATTTGAGCCGGCCACTCGCTTTATACTGCTATCATGCCCGGCTCGATAGCGCACGAGCAAGATGTTCTCGCGCGGAACTTCCGGAAAAATCCGCCCCGCCTCACGTCCCGCCGGATCGGGATTCACACCTCGACTGCCGGAGGCGTGCACAATGCGGCGGAGCGCGCCCACCGGCTGGGCTGCAACACGCTGCAGATCTTTTCTTCCAGCCCGCGACAATGGGCGCCCTACGAACTGGGCGAGTTGCAGTGCGGGGAAATGAGGCGCCTGCGCGAGCGATACGATCTGAAGCCTCTGGTGATTCACACGAACTATCTGGTGAACCTGGCCAGTTCGAACGAATTGTTTCTGCAGAAGTCGGTCGAAGCGTTTCGGGGTGAAATTGAACGTGCGTTATCGTTGTGCGCCGAGTACCTGGTACTGCACCCGGGTTCGTTTCGCGGGGCCGATCGCGAACAAGGTTTGTTGCGCACTGCGGCGGCGATCGCAGCGTCCACCCGGGAGCTTGACCTGGAACGGGGTGGCTTGACGATTCTGATCGAAAATACGGCCGGATCTGAATTCTCGCTGGGCGGCAGGTTCGAGCATGTCGCGGAAATCGCTTGCGCGGGATCGTGCCCGTCGGCGCTTGCATCGATACCTGCCACACTCACGTTGCCGGATACGACATTGTCAGCGAGGAGGGTCTCTACCAGACGCTGCAGCAGCTCGATGCCACCATTGGACTGAACCATGTGCGCGTGGTGCACTGCAACGATGCCAAAGCCGCGCGCGGTTCGCGGCTTGATCGACACCAGCAGATTGGGAAGGGAACGATCGGCAAGCAGCCGTTTCGCGTCCTGCTTAACGATCTGCGCCTTATCGATGCCGCGTTCATTGCGGAGACTCCGATCGACAGACCGGGGGACGACCGGAGGAATGTGGAGGCGTTGAAGAAATTGGTTGCGTAGGGACATCCCTGCTGTATCGTTCCATCTGGCGGTGGGAAACAGGCAACGCTTCGGGGTACTCCCGTTGTAGAATCTAAGGCTCAAAGGTGTTGGCTTACTGCTTATGCCATTGCAAGACAAACCGGAAATCGCGACCGAGACCAACTCGAGCCGCGCCGACGAGCGTTACGATCCACAGCGGATCGAAGCCAAGTGGTTCGAGCGCTGGCAACGAGACGCGTCGCTTTACGCCGCCGAGATCAACTCGACCAAGAAGAAATACTACGTGCTCGAAATGTTGCCCTATCCCTCGGGTGCGCTGCACATAGGACATGTCCGCAATTACGCCATTGGCGATACCCTGGCGCGCTACATGTGGATGAAAGGCTACAACGTCCTGCATCCCATGGGCTGGGATTCCTTCGGCCTGCCCGCGGAAAACGCGGCGATTCAGAACCACACGCAACCGCGTGAGTGGACGCTTGGGAACATCGCCAAAATGAAGGCGCAGATGAATCGCCTCGGCTTGGCTTACGACTGGTCGCGCGAGATTACGACCTGCCTGCCCGACTACTACCGCTGGAACCAGTGGTTTTTTCTCAAGCTGTATGAGAAGGGTTTGGCCTATCGCAAGAAAAGCAAAGTGAACTGGTGTCCGCAGTGCGCCACCGTGCTGGCGAACGAACAGGTGGTGGATGGCTGCTGCTGGCGGCACGAAGATACTCGGGTCGAGCAGCGGGAGCTCGAGCAGTGGTTCTTGCGCATCACGAAATATGCCGATGAGTTGTTGCGCGATCTGGACAATCTTGAGGGCTGGCCAGACAAAGTCCGCCTAATGCAGCGGAACTGGATTGGACGCAGCGAAGGAACGCTGGTCGATTTCAAGCTCGATTACACTCAGCCGCACACCGGCTTTGGTCCGGCGGGCGCGGATATCCCCGTGTTCACCACCCGAATCGATACCATCTACGGCGCCACTTCGGTGCAACTTGCGCCCGAACATCCCATGGTCGCCGATTTTGCCGCCGGCAATCCCGATCTGCGCGCCAAGGTGGATCAGCTGATTGCCGAACAGCGGAAGGCCAAAGAGGTGGGCGACATCGGCGAAATCGAGAAACATGGCGTGGCAACCGGCCGCTATGCCATCAATCCCTTTAGCGGCGAGAAGGTTCCGATCTGGGTGGCGAACTATATCCTCATGGATTACGGCACTGGCGCCATCATGAGCGTGCCGGCGCACGACGAGCGAGACTATGAGTTCGCGAAAAAGTACAAGGTCGAAGTGCGGCTTGTGGTTCTTCCCATCTCGAGCGACCCGGAGGAAACGGTAACGGAACCGCCGCTTCCTTTTGTCGTGCATGAGGGAATGTTGATTAACTCCGGACCGTTCAGTGGGCTGGAGTGCTCCGATGCGATCGTTAAGATGTCGGCGCACGCCGAGAAAAATGGATTCGGCAAGGCTACGGTTACTTATCGTCTGAAGGATTGGGGAATCTCGCGCCAGCGCTATTGGGGCACGCCGATCCCCATGCTCTATTGCGAGAAGGATGGCATCGTCGCGGTGCCGGAAAAAGACTTGCCGGTTCTTTTGCCTGAGAATGTCGACATAACGCTCGCCGGCGGATCGCCACTCGGCAAAGTGCCGGAGTTTGTGAATACGACCTGTCCGAAATGCGGCGGTCCGGCCCGGCGCGAAACCGACACCATGGACACGTTCGTCGACTCCTCCTGGTACTTCTATCGCTATACCGACCCGCACAATGACCGGGCTCCGTTCGATTCAAAGACGGCCGAATACTGGTTTCCCATCGACCAGTACATCGGCGGGGTTGAGCACGCTATTTTGCACCTGATCTACTCGCGCTTCTGGACAAAGTTCATGCGCGATATGGGCCTGATCACATTCGACGAACCTGTCGACCACCAATTCTCCCAAGGCATGGTAATCAAGAACGGCGCCAAGATGTCGAAGAGCCTGGGTAACGTGGTGAGCCCGGACGAAATGGTCGCGCGCTACGGCGCCGATGCCGCGCGTCTTTACAGCCTTTTTGCGGGGCCGCCGGACCGCGACATGGACTGGCAGGACGCGGGCATCGAGGGCATCCGAAAATTTCTGGGGCGAGTCTACCGCGTGGTCACGGATGAGACTGGGGCATCACCCGATGGTTCCGGGGAGCCGGCAGGAGGGAACGGGCGGGGAACGGCTGCCCGGACTTTGCAGCGAAAACTGCATCAAACGATCAAGCGCATCTCCGACGATTTTGACGGACGCTGGCACTTCAATACATCGATCTCCGCTCTCATGGAACTCAATAATCTGGTCTCAGCCATGGCAGAAGACATTTCTGCCGGCAGCATTCCGGCCGAGGATGTAGCGGAGACGAAGAGAGTCATGGTGCTGTTGCTGGCGCCATTCGCTCCCTATCTCGCGCACGAGCTGTGGGAACGGCTGGGAGAAAAAAGCAACTTGCTCAAAGCTTCGTGGCCGAACTACGACGCGGAGTTAGCCAAAGAAGAAGAACTGGAAATCCCGGTGCAAATCAATGGCAAGCTGCGCAGCCGCGTGGTTGTGCCTGCCGATGCCACGGAGGATTTCGTGCTCGAGCGAGTTCTTGCCGACGAAAAAGTGCGATCGGCAATCGGTGACAAGAAGATCGTGGACAGCATCAATGTTCCCGGCAAGTTAGTCAACCTCGTGGTTCAGTAGATTTTCAATGCAGATGGTGTTTGTACGTTTTCCAGGAATTCGGCTAATACTGTGAGCAGTGATGGCTCGTGTTTCGCCCACGGTCGAAGGGTTCCGCGCGGCATTTGGCCGTCCCTCGCTGACCTTTGCCGAAATCGCATGGCGTTGGACGATTGGCGCCAGCGCATGGGCGCTGCTGCTCTTTTGGTTTTTCGAGTACCTCAACACTCTACCCGTTACCAAGAGCGATCTGGCGCTACTGGCGACGCGGCAGCCGGCCTGGGTCGGGCGGGCGATCGGCCACATCCTTCGAGGCAGTCTGAATCGCGCGGTACTGGCTGCATTGTGCGCGGCGCTGGCGCTGTCGGTGCTCTGGATCGTGGCTGCTTCCATCGGCCGCCTTGCAACCGTCCGCGATCTGCTGGAATATTTCCGGGGGCAGTTTGCGAGCAATGTCCCGAAGGAGCCGGATGAGGCGATCGGGCGGCATGCATTGGGTTCGCTGATCGGTCTGAATTCCCTCCGGGTTGGCTTGGCGTGGGCTGCGATGCTGGCGCTGGTGGGCGCAGCGATTCTTGCCGGCTTCGCTTCAACTGAGACCAACCCCCGACCTAGCATGGTCTTGGTTCTTTTCTTGCCGCTGGCCGTGCTGATATGTATGGCGTGGGCGACACTGAGCTGGCTGCTTTCGCTCGCCGGCATTTTGTCCGTCCTCGAGCGCCAGGACAAGTTCGGAGCGCTTTCCGCAGCACTCAGCTTTTTTCGCGATCGCGCGGGGGCCGTTTTCGCGGTCAGCACATGGACCGGACTTGCACATTTTGTGGCGTTCAGCGTTGCCACGACCGCGGCTTCGCTGCCGTTGGGCTTGATGCCGATTGCGCCCCCGCGTCTGGTAATCGCGGGCGTCATTGTCGTGACGGTTGTTTATTTCGCGATCGTTGACTGGTTATCTGTGGCCCGCTTGGCCGGATATATCTGCATTGCCGAAATGCCTGAGGCATTCGTTTTGCCTGAGCAGCTCCCACTTGGTCTTGCCGCAAAGCAGCAATCGGCGCCCGGCGCGTCACTTCAGACCACCATCGATCCCGACGAGCCGATTTTGAGCGATCTGACGAGCCCGATGGCTGGCCTTTAGCGGTCATGCGATTCTTGAAGGTCGATTCCGGCTTTCTGGGGCCGGGGTTGATTCTGATTCTTCGCAAACTTCATGAAGTTCGATCTCGCAAGCCGGGATGGGTGCAATTCGCCGCTCACTCCGAAAAACCGGCAGAAGCTCATGATGATCGGACGCCACTTCTCGGGATCGATGTGAGGACGCGAGCCGTCTCCTACCAGCAGCGACTCCTCCACGTGCAGCTTTACAATATGAACCTCAAAGGCATTCGCCGAGACATTGTTTCCAAACGGACGCACATCGCGCACCAGGCCCTCCATTTGAACCGGGCATTCGGCGATTCTAGGCGGCTTCACTTCGAGTGACGGTATCGGGGTGAGCCCCGAGACGGCGAATTTGTCCGGTTCATAAAGATATCCCCAGTTCAACTTCTTCTCCGGAACAGGATTTTTTCCGGTCGTGAGTGCCAGCCGGTCCACATGGGTGACGGAATCTTCCGAGGGCAGATTGATGACACATTCACGCGTGCGAATTAGGTTGTCAGACGTCTTGCCCATGGAGCCGAGGCCCAGCATGCAGCTCCACCCCAGCCACCAGGCTGAAGACATGGGCGCAATGTTGGGCGTGCCGTCTTCGTTCAGGGTTGAGATGAGAGCCACCGGGGTGCCGAAGTAAAGGATGGTTGGTTCAATGGTCTTGTGCATAGGGTATTTATGGCGCGATTCAAGGGGGCAAGCTATCTGCTTCTTGCGGTCGAATTGCTTTGAACGGTGCGAGAAACTGCTCTCTCAAGCCGAGCATTGCGGCAACCCAAGACGGTGCTCGCGTTGGTAGCGGGTCGACTTACGGCGCGGCTGAAGCCGCGACCTCTCCAGAGAGATTCAAACCGACCAGCCACGGCTGCGTTTTACTGCTTTACACCTTCTCATGGAATTTGAGAAACTCATTGGTGGAAACCCAATCCCGAGTCAATTTCTCCTCACTCAACGAATCCATCGTCATCCTCGACTTCGGCGCGCAGTATACGCAGCTGATCGCGCGCCGGATTCGCGAACAGAATGTTTTTTCGGTGGTGCTGCCCTGCACCGCCTCAATGAGTGAGATCAAGAACTGTGCCCCCGTGGGCGTTGTGCTCTCCGGGGCGCCGTGGTCGGTTTACGACAAGGACGCACCTCCGGCGGACCGGCGCATCTTTGAGCTGGGAGTGCCTGTTCTCGGCATCTGCTATGGATTGCAATTCATGGTGCATACGCTTGGCGGCAAGGTGCGTCCGGCGGATAAGCGCGAGTACGGGCACGCTGAAGTTGATATCGTCGCCGAGTCGATCCTGTTTCGCGGGCTGGCGAAGCGGCAGCCGGTATGGATGTCGCACGGGGATGAGGCTCTGGAACTGCCTTCAGGATTTGAGCTGACCGCGAAAACGCAGCACGCTGTTGCCGGAATTCAGAACGTCGCGAAGAAGTGGTTTGCCGTGCAATTCCATCCCGAAGTTCATCACACGCGGAACGGCACCGCCATACTGCGCAACTTTGTGTTCGAGATCTGCGGGGCGAGGCCCACCTGGACGCCGCAACATTTCATCGATTCCACGATCGAGCAGGTGAGGAAGCAGGTGGAAAGCGGGCGCGCGATCTGTGCGCTTTCAGGGGGGGTGGATTCGTCGGTTGCGGCGGTGCTGGTCGATCGGGCATTGCGCGATGGAAAGGGCAAGTCACGGCTGACTTGCATCTTTGTGAATAACGGCGTACTGCGTAAGAATGAGTTCGAGAAAGTGCAGAAGACGCTGCACGACAATCTCGGATTGCATCTGGATGCGGTCGATGCGACGGCACGATTTCTCGGAAAACTCAAAGGCGTCAGCGATCCCGAGAAGAAACGCAAGATCATCGGCAACGAATTTATCAAAGTGTTCGAAAGGGAGGCACGGCGCATCGAGAAGCAAGAAGGTAAGGTGAAGTGGCTGGTGCAGGGAACACTTTATCCCGATGTGATCGAGTCGCGGTCGGTTCGGGGGCCGTCGCAGGTGATTAAATCGCATCACAACGTGGGCGGGCTTCCGGAAAAAATGAAGCTCAAGCTGATTGAGCCGCTGAAAGACCTGTTCAAAGACGAAGTCCGGAAGATTGGACGCGATTTGGGAATGCCGGAGGAGATATTGCAGCGACAGCCGTTCCCCGGACCCGGGCTGGCGGTGCGCGTGTTGGGAGAAGTCACACCTGAGCGCCTGGCGCTGCTGCGCGAGTGCGACGACATTGTGGTCGGCGAGATCAAGAACGCCGGGTTGTACGCAAAGATCTGGCAGTCGTTTGCGGTGTTGCTACCGGTAATGTCGGTGGGGGTAATGGGAGACATGCGGACGTATGCCTATACATGCGCGATCCGCGCGGTGAGTTCGGAGGATGGCATGACTGCCGACTGGGTGGCGCTGCCGCACGAACTGTTGAAGGGCATCTCTACGCGGATCGTGAATGAAGTGAAAGGTGTCAACCGCGTGGTGTATGACGTTACTTCGAAGCCTCCGGGGACGATTGAGTGGGAGTAAGGAAGGCCTGCCGTTGCCACCTGTAGGCTTTCAGTTCCTCCGCGTGGGTGTTCCGGTTGCCCGCCGTGCAATTCATAGACGAAACATCAGGCGGTGATCTCGAGGAGATTGCCTTCGGAGTCGGCGATTACGGCTTCGTAATATCCGTCTCCCGTCAGCCTGGGCCGACCGACGATTCGAACTCCCGCGGCCTCCATTGCTTTGACCAGATGATCGACAGCTTCGCGCGAGCCCACGGAAATGGCGAGATGCGCGAGCCTTGGAGATTCGGCGGGCGATGTCATCAGTTCGAGGCGAGCGCCGGCGCCGAGCGAGAGGAAACAGGATTTAAAGTCTCGCTGCGAGCTGGAGTACATCGGGCCGGTTGTAGCTTTAAACCAACGTTCGTAGAAGGCGCGGGCACGTTCAAGATCGGAAACCCAGGCGGCGGCATGGTCGATTCGTCCGACCGGGTCCAACAAGCCGAGCTTTACCAGCTCAACGCGAAGTGCTGCGGGATCGGAAAACAAAATACTGTGCATGCCAGAGGCAGCGGCCGCTTCAACGTTTCGCGGCAAATCGTCGATGTAGACGGTTTGCGCGGGGTCGAGAGCAAAAGTCTCAAAGAAAAGCTGAAAAATACGGGGATCGGGTTTGATCAGACGCACTTCGCCGGATAACAAAATCCCCTGAAACCATTGCAAGAATTCGAATCGCCTTTTTGCGATTGGATAAGTCTCGACCGACCAGTTGCTGAGGGCGTACAAAGGCACTTCGCGAGTGCGCAATTCTTCGAGAATCTCCACGGTGGCGGAAATTGGACCGGCTACCATCTCTTCCTGGCGTTCAAACCAGGCGTCGATCAGATGGGCGTGGCTGGGATGCTCCCGCTTGAGCGAATCGCAAGCTTCCGCGAAAGGTCTTCCGGCGTCCTGTTGCGAGTTCCAGGAAGTTGTGCAGACGTTGGCGAGAAAATGCTCCATGGCGGCATCGTCTCCAGAAAAGAGTTTGCGGTAAAGGTGACGCGGGTTCCAGTCAATCAGTACGCCGCCGAGGTCGAAGACTACGGACCGAGTGAGCATGATGAAGGTAATTTTATCGAATATTCGGGACGTAGCACTCGGCATTTAACCGGAGGAATCGCAAGAACTGCATCGATCCGGCAGTAGATGTGGATGATTTACAATTTCCGGCATTTCTGGCGGCCGGAGAAGGATCTGTCGAACAGGTGGATGAACGATTTATGGGCGCAAAAAAGAAGAACATGCAGTCCGCTGAAACGATCGCGCTTTATGACAGACTGATTGCCTCGTATTCGGAGATTGAGCGTAAGAGTGGCGAACCCTTACACTTCGATCAATGGCAACATGTTCACCATGCTCAGTCCGTCGGGAGTGATGGCGCTACGGCTGCCGGAGGACGAGCGGAAGAAATTTGTCGATAAGCACAAGACCACTCTATTTGAAGCATACGGTGTCGTCATGAAGGAATACGTGGCGGTGCCGGAAGAGTTGCTTCGAAATCCGAAAGCGCTGCGGAAGTATCTAAAGATGAGTTACGACTATGCGCAGACGTTGAAGCCGAAGCCGACAACCAAGAAAAAAAGATAAGCTTTGTGTCCGCGGCCAGCCCAGGCGCAGACGAACCCAGTCGCTTTCAGGTACCAGCATTTCACGATTGATCGCGGTGGACGGTCTCCATCGAGAAGGCGGGAAGGCAGACGGCGATGTATTCGGCGCCGCCTTCCTGGGGAGTGGAGTAACGGACCCACTCGCCTGCGTGGGCGATGACGGCCTGTCCGGCCGCGACGTCGAGCGAGCCAGTTTTGTGTTCCACGTGAAGTGTGCCATGGAGAACGATGGTGAATTCGTCGAAAGCGGGAGTCTGGCCCGGCTCGAGCCATCCGGCGGGGCTGCGCATGTGAGCGATGCTGGCGGCGGAGGTTTGGGAGTTGACGCGTCCGATGTATTCGTCGATTCGCTTGGGTTTGTTGCCGGCGGATTGGATGCGGGCGGGTTGAGCGATCAGAGTGGGCATGGTGCGAACTCCATAGGTTGAAAGTTTCTATTAGAGCATGAGAGAGCACCATGTGAGCGCGCCCCTCTAGGCCGGACGGGGCCGGGCGGGTGAGTGTACTTCGCACTTGCGTTACAAAACAGACCAAGGACCTGCGTTACATAGGACGTGGGACCCTTACGGTTCTTGAGCTTTGGTCTTACGCACGATGATGCGGTATGCCCTGGAAAGAGAGTCGTATCGTGGATCAACGCCTGCAATTTCTATCGAGCTACCAAAAGGAAGAAATGTCTGTCTCAGAGCTTTGCCGCGAGTTCGGAGTGTCACGGCCAACCGGTTATCGATGGATCAATCGCTACAAAGAGAGTGGGCCCGAAGGGCTGCTAAATCTCAGCAGCAGGCCTCACGGCTGTTCGCATGCGACTCCTGAGGCGTTCGAGAATGCGATATTGGCACTGCGCGGCAAGTATCCTTCATGGGGAGCGAGAAAGCTTAAGGCAAGGCTAGAGCAGTTAGATTCGAGCGTAGTGTGGCCAGTACCTTCGGGAACATCCTTCAGCGAGCCGGACTCACGAGTCCAAAGCGCAAGAGGCGACGCACGACGCCATACTCGGAGCCCTTCTCTGAGGTGACAGCCCCCAATCAACTTTGGTGCATGGATTTCAAGGGCTACTTCGCTACAGGTGATGGCTCCCGCTGCGATCCGTTCACGATCACCGACGCTCACAGTCGTTATCTGATCCGCTGTCAGATCGTCTCCCGAATGGACTTGAGTCAAGTTAGAGCCGTCTGCGAAGCGGCGATGCGGGAGTATGGAATGCCTTCCAGAATTAGAACGGATAATGGCGCGCCATTCGCAGGGACGGGTCTACTCGGCCTGTCGAAGCTCTCGCTCGGATGGATGAAGATGGGAATCATTCACGAGCGCATTCAGCCTGGGCGTCCTCAGCAGAACGGACGTCATGAACGAATGCATCGAACGCTCAAGGAGGAGACAACTAAGCCGGCAGCTTTGACATTGCGGCTCCAGCAGAAAAAGTTCGACCGTTTTAGACAGGTCTTCAACTACGAGCGACCTCATGAGGGACTGAACAATGCAGCTCTTGGCAGCATTTATCAGCCAAGTTCGATGACGCCTCCGCGCAATCTAATTGAGTACGTTCATCCGAAGGGATTTGAACTCCGGAGAGTTAACAACAGCGGCGACATCAGCTGGCATAAAGGCAGGGTGTTCATTAGCGAGGTCTTTCGATTTGAGACTCTCGGCTTCGAGCAGGTCCAGGAAGATTCTTACAAAGTATATTTTCGGGATGTTGAGATTGGTGAGTTTGACGCGGAAGCGCTTCGCTTCCGGCCGGTTCAGGTCATGCGATGAATGGATGTTCGAAGTCAATTGTCGACAAGCCGGTTTTACGGCCACTTGGAATTTCCAGCAGACGGAAGCGATTTATGCCCAGAACGCAGGAGCGTACAGAGCTGCGACTTGAAGGTTCTTCGGGGAGCCTGGCGGGAGGCCAATTCGTTGGCGATGGGGTAATCGTGATAGCCCACTGAGTCGAACTTGCAGAAGGCATCTCGGTCATACGGTGTGAGTACAAGGCCTTCCCTAATCCTCAGCGGTAAATCGGCATGGCTTCTGCCCTAGGGATTGATTCGTTGAGAGTGTTCATGCTCACGAGATGCTCCATCACTTCGCAGTTCGTTTTGAAGTCACTAAGCGGCGAGGAGCTTGGCGTGGAATAAGAACTCTGTTCTCCTCGAACATTCTCATCACATGCTTTGCAATCTCAACGGCTGAGGATTTTCCAGCGCCTGCTCGCCATTGGTCCGCTATCGTGAAGGTGATAACGAGAAAGAGCAGTCGCACCGAGAGCACAACCTGTAGATCATCCTCAGGCAGATGGAGTTTCTCCGCCAAACGTGCACTCAAAGCCAGCACCGATTGGAAAATAAGATCCCACACTCTTGCACGTGGCATTAAGTTTTGATCGATGAGCGAGCGAACCAGCAGTAGTTCCTCCGCATTCGTATCTTGCCATTTGGCCCATTCCAAGATTGCTTTGGCGAGTGCCTCCTCCACCGGGAGGTTCACCGCATGCAGGGAAAAGGATGCGATAAGGTCGTAACCGACCAACGGGGCAAGCAGGATCTGATCCTTACTGAGGAAGTAGCGGTATAGGGTTCTGGGAGCGGTTTCCGCGGCGCCCGCGATCGCTTCCATGGTGGTGTGCTCGTACCCATTCCGTTTGAAAAGCTTCCATGCTTCGCTAAGAATACGTTTTCGAGTCTTCCCTGCCTTCGTTTCTCGTAAACCCACGTTGGATCCTCTTGCGCTTCCGCACATTACATCTAAATCCTAATATTGATAGGCATGCAATGTCAAATGGCATAGAATATACAATAGCAGCTATTGACAAATGACATACGCTGCCAGTATTGTTCTCGTCGCCCGCCGATCCCGCCATTCTCGTCGTTGAAATTGAAAAACGGGCCGAAGCGGATGCAGGATTCTCGCGGTCCGGGGCGTGGAGAGCAGACATGGTTGAAGGAGCATACAAGATGGGAAAGAATCATTCGCTGAGGGGCGCATTCGTTGCTGTGGCTTTGGTGGCGTTGGCGCTAATGGCAGTCTGTAGGCAGAGTTCTGCACAATCCGAGCACAACGACGAATTTGTCCAACACGACGGAGCCCGCCTGACCCTGGGCGGAGAAACCTTCCGATACAGCGGGCCCAACATCGAGTGGCTTGGTATCGAGGCCTACGGTCCCTCTGAAAACATGGGCCCCCGCTATCCTACTCACTTTGAGGTCGACGACGCCCTCGACACCGCCAAAATGATGGGCGCTCGCGTCATTCGCGCGCAGACCTTGGGAGACAGCGTCGGCTGCGAACTTTGCATCGAGCCCAAGTCGGGCGAGTTCAATCCCGAGGCCTTCAAGTCCATCGATTACGCAGTCAAAGCGGCGCACGACCGCGGCCTGCGCTACGTCGTCACCCTCGTCGGCGACTGCACCTACTGCGACAACGGCGGCATCGGCCAGTACGCCGAATGGGCCGGAAATAAGAACATGAACGACTTTTTCAGCGACCCCAAACTGATCGCCATGTTCGAGAAGCACATTGCCGCGCTACTGAACCACCAGAGCACCCTCACCGGCATCGTGCTCAAAGACGATCCCACCGTCATGGCCTGGGAAAACTGCAACATGTGCGGCATCGTCGCCATGATGTCCGGGCCCAAGCAGGGCCCTGCGATCGTCAAGTGGGTCGACACCATCGGCGCTTTCATCAAGTCCATCGACAAGAAGCATATCTATTCCGATAACAGCGGCTTGTTCATCATGAATCCTAGTGTGCTCGACGACCAGACTCCCGACCTCGTTACCGCGGAGTACTATCCACACTTCAACGCGCTCTTCGGCATGGCATTTGGAGGCAAGACCACTGCCGACAGTTTTTCCAAGGACGCCGCACTGGTCACATCGCACGGCAAAGCCTACTCCGCCTGCGAATACGGCTGGGACGTGAGCGACTGGCCCACCCAGGACGACTTCCGGCCTGCCTTGACCGCGATGGAGTCCGATCCCAAAATCTCCGGCGACGGCTACTGGGCCCTCTACGCGCACGCCCCCGAGTACGGCTGGCAGCCCATGGTGATGCCCACAAACGATATCCGGCATGCAAAAGCCGCCGCCAGCGACACCGGCCAATGGTGGTCGCTCTACTACGGCGGCATCGACACCCTGATCAACTCCCGCGATGAGATGCGCGCTCGCGCCGAGATGCTTCGCACCCACGCCTTTAAAATGGCGGGCCAGCCTGTGCCGCCGCACGCCATCCCACCCGCTCCCGTGATCACCACCAAGAGCCTGGGCATCATCCGCTGGCGCGGGTCGGCCGGAGCTGTCAACTACAGCGTCGAACGCGCCGCATCCGCTGGCAAGTGGGAACTCGTCTGCGACAAGTGCGCCATCGACTCCGATATGGGCTGGCCTGACCTCAGCCCCAACGGCCTGATGGGGCCCAAGTATCGCGTTACCGCCTACAACGCCGACGGCAAAGCAAGCGAGCCTTCTGCAGAACGGTAGCTCGAAAGCGCGGCCATGCGAATGGTCCGCAATGGAACATAGCCGTGTCGATGACAAAGCGGCAGAAGTTCGGACCTCAACTACGAAACAAAGGGGAACGAAATGATTTGGAGAACGTCGCCATCTCGGACAAGTGGTTCCCGTTCCCAAAACAGCCTTCGCAGTGATTGTGGCTTTGTGAAACTCGTTTCCAAAGCAGGCCATGGAAATGACAGAGTATGGAAAGCATGGAAAGCCAAGAAGCCGGCTTTCCACCCTTCCCACACTCTTTGGAAATCCCTTCGGGATTACCACATTCCCACGGCCTTGACTGCTGGCATGTTTCAAGGTGCAAGAGCAGCAGAGACCGAATCCAAGGCCTTAAGCCTCAAGGGGGTTGTAATGGAGGTCCTTGGTCCAAAATGTAACGGATGTTCCGGTACACTCACGGGACAGCCCCTTCGGCTTCGCTCAAGGCAGGCTGAGGCGGCTGTCCCCGCATCGGCAGCGTGAAATTCGAACATCCGCTTCGTTTACAATCCTCGCTTATGTTCTATCGCTCGGATCATCGCGCTGTCGACCAGTTGCGGCCGGTCTCGATCATTCCGGATTTCATCACTACGGCGGAGGGGTCGGTGCTGATTGAGGTGGGAAACACGCGGGTGATTTGTACTGCGTCGATTGAAGAGACGGTGCCGCCGTTTATGCGAAACTCGGGTAAGGGATGGATCTCAAGCGAATATGCGATGATTCCGCGGGCCACGCTGACGCGAACGGCGCGGGAAGTGGCCAAGGGAAGGCCGAGCGGCCGGACGCACGAGATCCAGCGGTTGATCGGGCGGTCGTTGCGGGCGGTGACTGACTTGGCGCGCCTGGGCGAACGCACCATCTGGATCGATTGTGATGTGATTCAGGCCGATGGCGGCACGCGCACGGCGTCGATTACAGGCGCGTTCGTGGCTTTGGGGCTGGCTCTGGAAAAATTGGTGGAAGCGGGAACGCTGACCTCGGTTCCGTTAAGGGATTTTGTGGCCGCGGTGAGTGTGGGAATGGTGGATGGAGAGGTGCTGCTCGATCTTTGCTATGAAGAGGACTCTCGCGCCGATGTCGACATGAATTTCGTGATGACCGCGGGGCATAAGATGGTGGAGGTGCAGGCTACGGCGGAGCGGCAGGCATTTGATGAGGCGCAATTTGCCAAGATGCTGGCTTACGCGCGGCAGGGAGTGCAGGCGCTGATTGCGAAGCAGCAAGCGGTGCTGAGCGGGTTGACGCTAAGGCAGTGAGTTTGAGCTGAGATGAAAGTATCCGCTGGCTTGTCGTGAACCATTGGTGGTAGCTGGATCGGTGTGGCCCAACGAAGGCCGCCGTTAGTCGTAAAGTTCATCCCTCGTTCATCCCTCGTCGAGCGCCCGATATTCAGGACTGGCCGCTCACGCAAACCCCGCAGCCATCTGCCCCAGCCTGGCGAATCGCCGACCTTGCCTGGTTTCGACTGCACCGGAGAAATACGCGCCACCGGCTGTTCGTGAGTGGTCACGACTAGGAGCGGCCTTCGCGGACTCTCCGTGAGAAGCCGCGAGAAGTTGCGGCTGGCGTCGGCGGCGGAGATGGCCTTTTCCGTACGGGGTCGAAGAGCAGTTATATTCACTGCTTCTGCAGAGTGGTCAAGTTGCGGTCCGCTCGACATCATCGAAATAGCCTAGCCGAGCCCTGCCCGGCTGGACAGCGGTGGGCGGCTGTCCCCAGATGGCGGAAGGAATGGCTCTTCTAGACTAGGCGATCGAAACGGTCTTGATGTTCATGAATTCACGGATGCCGTTGGCGGCGAGTTCGCGGCCGTGGCCCGAACTTTTTACGCCCCCGAAGGGGATACGCGGGTCGGAGGCGACCATTTTGTTGATGAAGACCATACCGGATTCGAGTTCGTTGATGAAGCGTTCGCGCTCGCGGTCGTCGTTGGTCCAGGCGCTGGCCCCCAGGCCGAAACGGCTGTCGTTAGCCAGATGGATGGCTTCGTCGATGTCCTTGACGCGGAACAGCGAGGCGACCGGGCCGAAAAATTCCTCGCGGTAGGCGGGGGATTCTTTGGGAATGTCGGTCAAGACCGTGGGCGCATAGAAGTTGCCGGGCAGCTTGAGGGGATGGCCACCGGTCAGGAGCTTGGCGCCCGCCTTCACGGTTTTCTGAACGTCGGCATCGAGCGAGGTGACGGCGTCGGCGGTGGCCAGCGGACCTAGTTCGGTTTTTTCGTCGAAGGGATCGCCGATTCTAAGATGCGTCATGCGTTCGACGAACTTCCGCTCGAATTCGGCGGCGATCGGTTCGGCGACGATGAAACGTTTGGCGGCGATGCAGGACTGGCCGTTATTGATCACGCGAGCCTCAACCGCTGTGGCGACAGCGGAATCGAGATGGGCGCTCGGCATGACGATGAAAGGGTCGCTGCCCCCGAGTTCCAAGACCACTTTCTTAATGCGCTTGGCGGCGGAGATTCCGACTTCGATGCCAGCCTGCTCGCTTCCGGTGAGAGTGGCAGCGACAACTCGGGGGTCGTTGAGAATGGCGTCGACTTGCTGCGAGCCGATAAGCAGAGTTTGGAAGGCGCCGGCGGGAAACCCGGCCTCAAGCAGAATGCCTTCAATCGCCAGCGCACACTGAGGGACGTTCGAGGCATGCTTGAGGAGTCCGACGTTGCCGGCCATCAGCGCGGGAGCTGCGAAGCGAAACACTTGCCAGAAGGGAAAGTTCCAGGGCATGACGGCGAGAATGGGACCGATGGGGCGATAGCGGATGAAACTTTTCTTGGCTCCGGCCGGGGCGCCGGTGTCAATGATTTCGTCAGTGAGAAACTTCTCTGCGTTCTCGGCGTAGTAACGGCAGCCCGAGGCAGATTTCACCGCCTCCGCCAGCGCTGCTTTGTAGGGCTTGCCCATTTCGAGGGTCATCAATTTTGCGAACCTGGCTTTGTCACGCTCGAGGATTTCTGCCGCCTTGAACATACGACGGGCGCGATCGGCAAAGGGGGAGCTGCATTCGGCACGGAAGGTCGTGACGGCTAGCTGGAGTTTTTGTTCGATCTCAGCCGCGGAAAGAGGCTGGAAGGTTTGCATCACTTCGCCGGTGGCTGGATTTGTGGTTGCTATGGGCATGATGAATCGTTCCTTCGATCGAAAAAGTCTCTAAGAAACCAACTGGTTTATTGTCTGCCTGACGAGCGATACTGGAAAGCGGGGTGGTCATACCACCATACCATCGGCGAGCGTGTCCCATTTGTGAAAGGTGGCTCATGAGCGCGCCCGATGGGATGGGTTTTACAACGCAAGATGTGGCGTATATACCCGACGTATATACGATAAGGGAGTTTTGAGACATGAGCACAGCACGCGTATTCCGCTTGGGAAACAGCCAGGCGGTGCGGCTACCCAAGCAGTTCGATTGAAGAGCGAGGAAGTCGAGATTTTTCGCAGAGGCGACGAAATCGTTCTGCGGGAAAAGGACGGAAACATGGTGCGTGCTTTCGATCTGCTGGCAGGCCTGCCCGACGATTTGAGCTCGCGGGAAGAGAGAACGATCTGCCGGAGAAACGCAAGGGACTGGGATGGAGCCTCGCTATTTGTTGGATACCAGCATTTGCATCTACATCCGGCAGAGACGACCGGACGAAGTGTTACGGCGATTTCGCAGGCTCCGCCCGGGGGAAGCTGTGCTTTCTGTCATCACGTATGGGGAATTGCTTTATCGGGCTGCCAAGAGCGCGCGACGGACGGCAACGATCTATGGATCGCTGCGCATGCGCTAGCGGCAGGATTGACGGCGGTCACGAACAACGAGAAGGAATTTCGCCGCGTGAGCAGGCTGAAGGTCGAGAACTGGGCCGCGTAGGGAGTTCACTTAGCTGGCTCGTGCGTGTCTCCCTTGGTTTACAATTGTTTGTTTTAAGCGCTCATCTTCACGTCTGTAGCCTGGAGGAATCGATGAAACTTACGCCTGGAAAACTTGCGGGTCTTAGAAAAGTATCGAATGAGCATGGAGTGATTGCCGCGGCGGCAATGGATCAGCGCGGGTCGCTGCAAAAATCGTTGGGCAAAGAAAGAGGGGGCGAGGTCAGTGACGCAATGATGGAGGAATTCAAGACGCTGGTCACGGAAGTTCTGACCCCGCATGCGAGCGCGATTCTTCTCGATCCGGAGTGGGGACTGCCGGCCTCGAAGCGTCGAGCCAAGAACGCAGGCCTGCTGCTGGCTTATGAGAAGACGGGGTATGACAAGACTGGTCCGGGACGTTTGGGCGATCTGCTCGATCACTGGTCGGCGCGACGTCTAAAGGAAGCGGGCGCGGACTGCGTGAAGATTCTGCTTTACTACTCGCCATTCGATTCCAAGGAAGTGAACGACAAGAAGCACGCGTGGGTGGAGCGGATTGGCGATGAATGCCGAGCCAATGACATCCCGTACTTTTTGGAGTTCGTGGGATACGAAGAGGGGGCGGACGAAAAGGGATTGGAATATGCGAAGAAGAAACCGCAGATCGTCACGGAGAGCATGCGGGAGTTCAGCAAAGATCGCTATGGCGTGGACGTTCTGAAGGTGGAAGTGCCGGTGAACATGAAGTTCGTGGAAGGTGTGGAGTGTTACGGCGGGCAAAAAGCATACACCAAGAAAGAGGCGATCGACCTGTTCCACAAAGCGGCGAATGTGGCAACCAAACCGTTCATTTATCTCTCGGCTGGCGTCAGCAATGCGGAGTTTAGCGAAACGCTCGAACTGGCGGGGGAATCGGGAGTGAAGTTTAACGGCGTGCTGTGCGGACGCGCGACCTGGAAGGATGGGATTCCGATCTACGCCAAGCAGGGCGCGGCCGCTTTCCGCAAGTGGCTGGAGAGTGAGGG
>Ga0302177_10000639_pt1 | contig 26306 bp, 24 predicted proteins | sample I_Palsa_E1_2_FD_198780 | JGI IMG/M metagenome (GOLD analysis project Ga0302177, IMG submission 198780) | Peat permafrost microbial communities from Stordalen Mire near Abisko, Sweden - I_Palsa_E1_2 | ecosystem: Environmental > Terrestrial > Soil > Palsa > Peat permafrost | place: Sweden... | reverse complement strand
CCTCACCAGTGAGGACACGAATGTTTAGTCGTCTCGGCCCGGCTCCGCCAGCGCAGGTTACGGACCTGACCGTGCCGCCATGAGCGCGCGGGCCAGGCCACCCTGGCGATCACGCCGCCGCCAGGCGACGAGCCGCCCCGGCAGGCAGGCAACGACAGAAGGAGGACGGTCGAGATGACCGACGGATATAGGCGCCAGCAGGAATCGGTGGCGGTGGGGGCCCGGGAGCGGCCGGTGCTGCCGACCGGTGTGCTCGGGCGTACCGGCCGGCTGGCTTTGCTGCCGCTGCGGCACGCGGGGCGTACCGCCGCGGCCGCTAGCCGGCTGTCCCGGGCCGGTGCTGACCAGGTCGCTGCCCGGACCGCCGAGCAGGTGTTCGCCACCTTGGGCGAGCTCAAAGGCGGGGCAGCGAAGCTGGGTCAGGCGATGTCGGTGTTCGAGGCGGCGATGCCGGAGGAGGTCGCGGCGCCCTACCGGTCCGCGCTGCGGCGGCTCACGGACGCGGCGCCGGCCATGCCTGCCGAGGTCGCCCGCCGGGTGGTCGCCGCCGACCTCGCCGTCGCCTACGGGCCGGGCTGGCAGGACCGGCTCGTGGCCTTCGATGACATACCGGCCGCGGCGGCGTCGATCGGCCAGGTGCACCGCGGGCAGTGGCGGACCGGCGAGGGCCAGGTGGTCGAGGTGGCGGTGAAGGTGCAGTACCCCGGGGTGGGCCAGGCGCTGCGCTCAGACCTTCGCCAGGCCCGGCTGCTGGCGCGGGTGATGGCCCGGCTCACCAAGCTGAACGTGTCCGGGCTGGCGGACGAGCTTGCCGGGCGCATCGTTGAGGAGCTCGATTATGTGCGCGAGGGGCGGGTCCAGGCGGAAGTCGCGGCCGCGTTCACGCACCGGCTGCCGGCCGAACTCGCCGCCGCCCGCGCCGCGGGGGCACACGAACCGCCGGGCCGGACCAGCGTCACGGTCCCGGCCGTCTACGCCGCGACCCCCCGGGTGCTCATCACCCGCTGGCTGGAAGGAGCGCCCCTGTCCGCACTGCTTGACGGGCGCACCGATCTGCTCCCGGACGGCTGGCGCGAGCTCGGCCCAGGCGACGCAGCGGACCTGGCCGCCCGGCTGCTCGGGCACGCCATCTACGCCCCCGCAGCGTGCACCGGCTGGATGCACGCCGACCTGCACCCCGGCAACTTCCTGCTGCTGCCGGGCGGCCGGCTCGGCATGCTGGACTTCGGCGCGGCCGCCGCCACACCCGGCGGCATCCCCGCGCCGTTCGGGCAGCTCGCCGCCGCCGTGCTCGCCGGGGACGGCCCGGCGGCGATACAGCTGGCCCGCCAGACCGGGGCGCTTCCCCCGGACGCCGAGGTCGACCCGCAGCTGATCATCGAACTGCTGCACCCGCTCGCGGCCACCGGGGCCGACACGAGCTTCACCTACTCCCGCGGGTGGCTGCGCGGGCTCATGGCCCACCTCACCGCACCGCGCTTCGCCCCCGCCTTGCGCAGCCTGACGCCGCCGCCCGAATACGCCCTGGTCTGGCGGGCGACACTCTCCGCCGCCGCACTCTTCGCCCAGCTAGGCGCCACAGTTCCCACCCGCGGCTTCCACCTGGCCTACTCACCCGGCTTCCGCGGCAGCACCCCCCGGCCCAGCCCCAGCAAACAGACCCAGCGCTCCGCAACGCCAGCTGAACGGGCAATCGCGGCTCAACTGGCGCCCAATGCTCCGCTGACACGATCCGTCTCATACGGCTGACAATCCACTGCCCGCCCATAGCTAACAGGAGAAAGCCATGTTCACGCACCCCTCTGCCGGCGGCCAGCTCGCCCGCCAGCGGCAGCACGAAATGCAGGCACAAGCCGGCCACCAGCGCCTGGCGCACCAGCTCCGCGAGCACGCCAGGACATCCCGGCGCGCAGAGCGGGCCGGCCGGCCGGTGACCCGCGTGCTCAAGCGCATCCGCCCAGCTACGCTCCCCCGGTGAACCACACGCCGGCAGCGGCGGTGTGTCCGGTCTGGCCGGGATCACGTAGGTCAGGCGCACCTGCACCCGCCGGGGCTACTCGAGCGTTTGCTGCCGGCTGCCAGGTACTTGCGCGGGAATACGGCGCCAGCGCCCCGGCTCGAGGCAGGCTGGGGCGATCCCGCAGACCAATGTCAGACTGGTCACGGCCTGCTGCTTCATGTCCGGCTGCCGGAACTTCGCCGCGCATTCGCCAGAAGATCGTAGGCGGCGAACAAATGGCCCGGCCGGTCCGACGGCCGTGGCCGCCCGCGCCGGTCATGACACGCCGATCAACCTGTCCTGCACAGCCCAGCTTACGGACATTGAAACTTCCTCGGCCGCTCCGAACGGCGGTTGAAATTACAGTCCCCCGGCTTCGGCAGCCGCTCCGGCAATGAGCAACCTGCGGGTGCACGGACTGAGATCGCTCCACTTCCGGCTGGCCATGAGATCCTCCGCGTGCGTAGCGGGTACCCCGATGGCGTGCACTGTACATCGGGCTGAGCGCGCCTCACTATGCGGTTATCCCCCCATCTGGGCCCGGTGGCTAGGAGCTTGTAACTTCAGGTGTGTAAGTTTCTTTTGAGCTGTGTGTTTTCTGTTACCTGAGGCGGCCTGGGTAGGCGTCGTCGAGTTCGGTCAGTGCCTCGCGCCAGCCCATGGTCCGCTGGCCTTCGACGAGGCGGGCGGGCTGGTCCGAGCGCTTGCCGGTGGCCTGGCGGCGGGCGGCGCGCTCGCGGGCGCGCTTGTCCTCGATGTTGATGATGGCCAGCCAGAGCAGCTTGACCACGGCGTCGTCGTTCGGGAAGTGGCCTCTGGCTTTGGTGACCTTGCGGAGCTGGTAGTTCAGCGACTCGATCGTTATCTTGAGCTTTGGCGTCAGCCGGGGCTGTGGCCTGCGGCGTCCCGTCGTGGACAGTGTCGCCGGCGGGACGCTCGCGGCCTGATCCTGGCTGTTTCAGACTCCTTGATCGTTACCTGTTCGGGTCCGTGCTGATCTCTGGTCGCCGAGTGCGCGGGCGAGCTGGCGTCTTAGCCGTGCGTTGTCGTCGGCGAGTTCCTTGTTGCGGTCGAGGGCTGCGGTGAGCCTGGCGCGCAGCGACGCGTCGGTGGCCCGCTGAGCGGCCGGGACGGCGCCGGCGGAGCCGGCGCCGTCTGCTTGCTGCCGCAGCCGCCGGATCTGGCTGCTGATGCCGGGCTGGGTATAGAGCCACGACCGCGAGACCCCCGCTGCCCGCGCGACGCCGGCGAAGGTCACGGGGACGCCGGCCCGGTCGAGTTCGTGCAGCGCATGGATTGCCCTGGCCCTGGTCAGCTCGTGCCGCCGGCTGGCCGCCTCGGAGAGCGGGTCAGTGCGCATCGCCGGCTGCCTCCCCGCTGTCGTCGGTGTCGAGGGCGGCAATGATCCTGCCGAGGTTAGCGGCGACCTGCTTGTTCATCTCGGCGACGCGGGCCTGCCCCTTCGCCTCGGCCGCGGTGATGATCTGCAGGGTCTGCCGCCGCTGGGCGTGGTGCTGCGGGAGGAACTCCGCCGTGGTCACGAACATCGGGCAGGTCAGGCACGAGTTCGCGTGCGGGCAGGTGCGGACCATGGGAAGTTCGCAGTAGCCGTTCGGCAGCGCCTGGGTGGCTCTCGACAGCCGCTGCTTGGACCAGGCGGCGGCGCCGAGCGGGCCGTCGGGGCTGATCTGGACGGGCTGGCCCTGGGCGCCGACCTTGCGGGCCTTTTCCCAGTGCTCGCGGACGGTCTTGTCGGACAGCCGCGCATAGTGGGCTGTCATGAGCGGCGAGTCGTGGTCGAGTATCTTCTGCACGACATGCTGGGGGACGTCGCGGTTGAAACTGGTAGAGAGCAATGTTCCGACCACGCTGAGTACCTCAGCCGGAGTGGGGCGCCTGGAGGCTACTCCCCGTGTTGACAATTACGGGTACGAGTCTGCCCGGCCGTGCAGCAGTCCAGGCCAGGAGCGTCTGTCGGCCGCGACTGCGATGCGTGCCGGGCACGTCCGCGTCACGGTGGCGCGGCGGCGTGCCGCGTGGGTGACGGGCGAACTGGCGGCCGGGGGAACGTCCGTCCCGGTTGCGCGGGGATGCATCAGGTGCAACGGGAGCGGCCGACTGCCAGGTCAGGCGCGTGACGTGACCGGTAAGGCGGAGGCCGGGCGCGGCCCTTGCAGCTGCGGCGCCGGCCGCGCACCGCTCACCGTCGCGGCCGGTGATGCACCCGCTGCAACCGGCTGCTCCCGGATGCATCGCGATACCCGTAGGTGCAACGATGATGCAGCTACCGCAACGTCATCAGCTGCATCATCGTTGCATCAGATCCAGGCGGCCCGTGAAGTCCCTGGTCACCGCAGCCGTCCGACGCCCCGGCACGCGGAGCGCACTGCAGGGCCGCACGCTGCGGCGCAGGCAGCGCGTGTTCACCGGGTCTGCCGAATGATGCACCAGATGCAATTCTGCCCATTTGCCAGTCGTGGCTGAACGTGTGCCGGAACTGGTGCGGGGTCACCTGCCCGTAGCCCGCTTCGGCGGCGCGGCGGATGAGCATCTTGCGGATACCTGTTGTGCTGAACTGGCCGCGGTTGCGGGTGCCCAGCCACACCCAGTCAGAATCGGCGAACCGGCGGCTGCGGCGTACCCGCTGATAGACAGCGAAAGCCCGGGCGCTGGAGGGCGTGAGCAGTACCAGCCGCCCCTGACCGGAAGCCCGGGCGCCTTTCAGCGGCACGACTCGGATGACCGGGTTCCTGATCAGATCGTCCGGCAGCGCCGACATGGTCAGGCCGAGCAGTTCACCGCGGCGGATGCCCTCGGTAAGGATCCGGATCATGGCGTGGTCGCGTGCGCCCTCGAAGTCGCGGGCCCGCCCGTTGCCGGTGACCTCGAGCAGGTCCTGGATGAAGTCGGCGGACAGGGTCGCCGGGCGGCGCTGCTTCTGCTCGCTGTAGCGGTGCAGGGCGTCGGTGTAGGGATGAGGATGGCCCAGCTCCCGGCTGAGGTAGCTGAACAGGTGCCGCATATTGCGCTGCTGGGAGTGCGTGCCGCCTTGGCCGTGCTGGCGGAAGTAGTCCCGCAGGAAGCGGTTGAGCAAGGCGGTATCGGCGACAGTGAAGTCCCCGTCGATGCCTTCCGCGGCCATCCACCGGTCCAGCGCCCGGGCCGCGTAGACGTAGTTCTCGACCGTGGCCTCCTCATACGGGCGACCGTTGCGGTTGTTCGTCGTCCGCAGGTAGTCGCAGAAATCAGCGATTGAGCCATCGCGTGGCGACTTCGGAGTCCCGGGTGTGTCGATCGGCGTCCGCGCCATGACGGTGGTCCCGTGGCTGTGTGCGGCGAGCGGGCTCTTCACCGGGCGATTGGCCGGGCGGCGGGCGGGGGCTGTCTTGACGGTCATGGCCGGTCCTCCACAAGGCTCGCTAGGACACCTCATGACTGGGAAGCTAGCGGCCTAGCACCGGGATGCTTCCCAGACGACCGCGCCGGCAGGTGCCTCCGGCGCGACGGGGACGCCCGCCAGACCGTATGCTGTCTGCGGTTCCGCGTGCACGACCATGTGCGGCGGCTCCGGGCGCATAGCTCAGCGGTAGAGCACTCGCCTTACAAGCGAAACGTCCCATTCGGGATCCTATCGTAAGAAAGCCCAGCATTCACGCTAATTCGCCATTTCCGGGATGCTTATTGGCAAGTGACCTAGCGGCTCAAAGGCAAGCGTCCTAGCCGGGCTGAGATTGACCGGCAAAGTTAGTGCTACCTGGGGCGATAGGCCAGTCTCAAGCGCAGTTTCGCCGTGATCACTGGACAGTGGTTTGCAATTTTGAAGAACCACATGGCGAGACCAAGGATGCATGGTCCGATTGATCCGCCTGTTGAAGTACGAGACCAGGTCCAGTCGGATACCGACGTCATTGATTGAGTGGCTGGTCAATGCTAGCCGGATGTGCGTTTACGCGCCTTGGCGGCATTGAGTTGTGCTGAGAGGCGCCGAGCGGCGGCGCGGGCCAACGCGGCCCGCTGATCCGGCTGCAGCTGCCCAGAGGGATCTACCTCGCGCTCAAGCCGTGTCGTCATCGCGGTACGTGCGGCGTCGGCCTGGTCGGCGCGGGCCATCGGGCGTGACCAGCGGGCATTCGCAGCGATCCTGGCGCGCAACCGCCGCTGTTCCGGGGTCACGCAGCGGTCCCGGTTCCTGATGATGCGGACGATCCACGCCGCTCCAGCCGCCTGCGCACGGTGCGCCGCTGCCGGGGATCAAGGCCGCCCCAGATGCCGAACGGCTCATCAGCGGTGACCGCATAGGCCAGGCACTGGCCGCGTACTGGGCATGCCGCGCAGACGCCCCGGGCTTCTGCGGCAGCCTCGTCGCCCGCGGGGAAGAACGCCTCAGGATCGAAACCGACGCACAGCGCCCGGGCAGCCCATCCGCGCGCCGTGTCCGACCTGGCGTCCTGCAATAGCTGTGGCGAGAGTAGCCGAGCGGCGTCGGCGATAGTCGTGTCGTCAGGCATGGAAAAGCTCCCGTGCTTAGGGGCAGGGGAGCGGCGCCCAGGAGATCAGCGAGAGTGAAAATATCCGCTTACTATTTAAACTGAAGTTGATGACGCCTGTCAACGGCCCGCCTGCTGGGCCCCGGCGTGCGTCACGCTTCGCCATGAGCTGACGAAGGGACACGGCGCGTTAGCTTCGAGGATCCTCCGCGGCTAGGCCTTCGACAGCCCTGGCGTTTTCGATCATGTCCTTGATGGCCCGTAGCGCCCGGCCCGACAAACCAACGGTCCGCAACGCCATGTCACGGACCTCGTCGTTCCTCAGCGCTGCGATCAGTTCCGGCGGGACGGCATCGCGATCGGCTTCGGCTTGCTGGAAGAAGTACATGGGGGAGACACCGAAGAAGGCGCCCAGCGCGGACAGGTGCTTCTGGGTGGGGTTATCGCGTCTTCCCGTGCGCAGCTGCCATACATACGTGGAAGAGATGACGCGCTCGCCGGCGGTCACGTTGATGGCTTGGGCGACCTCGGCGGGCGTATACGGTCCGCGGTCCTTCGGGTGGACGGTCCGGAACAGGTAGTCGAGCCGGTCCGCCAGCAGCCCTCCCTGCGAAGGCGACTCCTCGGTCACGGCAACCACCAGATCCTGTTAGGGCTCGCAGCGAGATGACCAACCTGAGTTCATCCGTCAATCGTGAAGCAAACCTTAGCTGCCATCTTAACGGCCGTCGTGCACCAGTCCCGGTCCGGCGAATCAAGTGGTCCGTCAGCGGTTCCGGCGGTCCGCGACGGTCCGTTTGCGGGACCACGCCGCCAGTCAGCCACGGGCGCGAGCGGCTCTGAAGAGGCCATCCGCACTGCCCGATTTCCCTACATTTAGTAACCAAAGGGGAAAGTGACAGCGACTGGCCGCCCACTTTGTCTTGACGGTGGACGATGAGCACAAGCGCGACATCTGGGGGCCGGTCGCTAAGGACCTGCTGTGCGCGCTGTTCCTCGCTGCCGCGACCTCCGGCCGTACGCTGCGCGAAGTCGACCGCTGGCTCGGTGATGCTGCGTCCCCGATCCCGGCGGAGCTGCTGGACCGGGCGGGTTTCAGCGGCCTGGCGTCCAGCCTGCGCGGTATGCAGAACGGTGCCCCGGAAACCCGGGACGGCATTTACCAGACCGCCCGCACCGCCGCCGCCTGCCTAGGTGGCGCGATTGAGGGTCGGCCGTGCCCTCAACGGCTTGACCCTGCCGGCTCTGCGCGGGCTTCTGGCAGCGGTGTGCATGCTGATGGCGGGGCGCAGAGTGGCCGTTTCTGGGCTGGCCGTTTCCGGGTTTAGCTGAGCAGCTCGCGGGCGCGCGGGATGACCTGGCCGCCGTACAGCTCGATGTTGGTCATGAGCTGGTCGTGGGTCAGGCCCGGCATGCCGTACTTCAGGTCGAACCGGGTGGCCTCCAGGACGCGGAGGTTCGAGGCGATCTTCCGCGCGACGGTTTCGGGTGATCCGACATACAGTGCTCCGTGCGGCCCGGTTTCGGTGTCGAAGGACTCCTCAGTGGGGAGCGCGAAGCCGCGCTCCGGCGCGATCAGGGTGATGATCTCCCGCCAGCGCGGCCAGAACTCCGCTTTCGCCTGCTCGTCGGTGGCCGCGACGTGGCCCGGCGAGTGCACGCCCACCGGAAGCGGCGGGCGGCCGAACTTCTCCAGGGCTCGTTGGAACAGCTCTGAGTACGCGGCGAACCGGGCTGGCGGGCCGCCGATGATGGCCAACATGAGCGAGAACCCGAGGCGGGCGGCGCGGATCACCGACTGCGGGTTGCCCCCGACGCCGATCCACGCCGGGAACGGCCCGGACTCGGTGTGCGGCACCACGTCCTGGTTCAGCAGGGGCGCGCGGGTCTTGCCCTCCCAGGTGACGGGCCCGCCCTTGAGCAACTCGGCGAACAGCGTGGCCTTGTCCTCGAACAGTTCCTCGTAGTCGGCGAGGTCGTAGCCGAACAACGGGAACGATTCGATGCTCGATCCGCGGCCGAGGATGACTTCGGCCCGGCCGCCGGAGATCGCGTTCAGTGTGGAGTACCGCTGGAACACCCGGACCGGATCGTCGGAGCTCAGCACGGTGACGGCGGAGCCCAGGCGGATTCGTCCGGTGCGGGCCGCGATCGCGGCGAGCACCACGTCGCCGGCCGGCATCGGGAAGTACTCGGTGTGATGCTCGCCGATACCGAAGAAGTCCACGCCGGCCTGTTCGGCGAAGACGCCCTCTTCGACCACGTTGCGGATCGTCTGGGCGTGCGACAGCGGCTTGCCGTCGGCGTCGCTGTTGCGGTCGCCGAAGGTGTCCAGCCCGAAGGTGTATGTCATGCCAGGCTCCCGGCGTCCTGACGCACGGCCCGCTCGAACTCAGGTAGCGTCAGCACGACCCCGAACACCGGCCCGCCCGGCTGCAGCACCCGGCCCGCGCGCAGGCTTTCCAGACGAACCGGGTCGTAGCCGATCCGGTCGACCAGGCCCGCGATCATGGCGACCGCCGCGGGGTCGTCGCCCGCGACGCCCGCCGCCCTCCGGTCTGCGGCGCCCGCCGGCCGCGCCCGGTCCTCGAGCTCGTGATAGCCGATGTGATTGAGCGCCTTGACCAAGGCCGTGCCGGCCAGCCGCCGGGCCACGACGTCACTGCTCCCGCCGTCCTCGAAGGCGCTCAGCACGCCATCGCTGGCCGGCCAGTAGTTCATCGCGTCGACCACGAGCTTGCCGTCGAGCAGCGCGGGATCGACGTCAAGGAAGCGGTGCAGCGGTATCGCGAGCACCACGATGTCCGCATCCGCCACCGCGTCGCTGGCCCACCGCGGCTGCGCGCCGGGAATGACCAGCTCGGCGATCAGCGCGATATCTTCCGGGTCGCCCGACGTGGCGATGTCCACCCGGTATCCGGCCTTGACGGCCAGCCGGGCGATGACCGGCCCGACATGGCCCGCGCCGAGCACCGCCAGCCTGCTTAGTTCCCGCATCAGAACCCGACCACCTGGCGGATGAGAACGATGTGGATACGGCCGGGCAGTTCGTGGTGGATCTCCAGGATCTTCCCCACCGAGCTGTGCTGCCCGTAGGCAGCGATCGCGCGTGCGTCTTCCAGGACCAGGCTGTGCTGGTAGATCCGCTCGTCCGCGGCCTCAAGGGTGGGGACGAGCTTCTGCGCGCCGACGACGAAGATGACGTTGGCGGCGCCCCAGGCGTAGGAGGCGAGCTGGCTGCCGGAGGCGGAGGCGATGACGAGCGTTCCGTCGCGGGTGACCGCGTGGACGCTGCCGAGAGCGTAGTCCGGCTGGCCGCCGATTGCCTTCATCTCTTGCGCCTGGGTCGCGAAGTCGAGCGCGAACATCCGGTTGCGCGCCGAGTCGTACGGACCGCCGTCGTTGATCGCGTCTGCGATGCCGGTTTCCTGCAGGGTCACCGAGGTGTTGGTCATCACCGACGACCCGTGCGGAATGCGGGCGAGGACGGTTTGACGTGCAGCGTCGAGGTCATCGACGACTTCCACGCTGAACCCGTGCTCTTCCAGGGCGGTGACGGCTGACGCGAGCGCCTGCTCGTCGGGCAGCGTCGTGAATCGGTCAGGGCTAGCGATCGTGCTCATCGGCTGGTCCTTCCTTGGCGACAGTGCGACACTGAAAACGTAAGCGGACTTTACCCCGTTTATATTCCGGCCATAGGGTGGGACTCATGAGCCAGCCCGTGACCTGGGGACCGCCGCACGCCGAGCGCGCCGACGCCGTCCGCAACCGGCGGCTTCTCCTGGCCACGGCGCGCGAGATAGTGGCCGGGCAAGGGGCCGACCAGCTGACCATGGACGGGCTGGCCGAACGCGCAGGCCTGGGCAAGGGAACGGTGTTCCGCCGGTTCGGCACCCGAGCGGGGATCTTCGCCGCGCTGCTAGACGACGACGAGCGGGACTTCCAGGAACAGGTTCTCGCCGGACCCCCGCCGCTTGGCCCTGGCGCCCCGCCGCTGGACCGCCTGATCGCCTACGGCCGCGCCAGGACCGGCTTCCTGATCAGGCACCGCGAGATCGCACGCGCCGCACTGGACGGCAGGCAGCAGGTACCAGCCGGATCGCAGACGCCTATGTCGAGGGAACACATCCGGTTCCTGCTCGGGGAGATGAACCTCGGCGCCGACGACCTGGATATCCTAGCCACCCAGCTCACCGCGGCCCTGGACGGCCCGCTGTTGCTCTACCTGTCCTCCGCCATCCTTACCCAGTCCGCTCCGCAAGTCTCCGAACGCCTCGGCCGAGGGTGGCAGGACCTGATCCAGCGCGTCTGCCGGCCACGATGAAACCGCTGCCAGCGAACAGCCTCCGGACACCTCCGTCGTGGCGGGCGCCCCTCGGGTCAAGCGCCGCCTTCTCGGCCAGATAATGACGTTCCGGCGCGGCGTTGACAAGCGTCGCGGGAAGCCGATACCGCCGCGCAGTAAGGCGGAACTGTGCGCGATCTCCCTGCTTTCTCCATCATTCAGCGCGAAATCTGCTGTTCGGGGCTGCTGCACTCCGGGATCTGCGGGCGGCGGCTGGAGTCATGCTGGTCCAACGGCCGGACCGCCTACCGGTGCCGACACGGGCATTCCAGCGCGTCCGCGCCAGCCCTGGCACGGTCGAAGACCCTTTACGTCATGATTAATACGGCCCTGACCAGTAAGTTGACGCTCACCTCTGGCGGTGCGCGATGAACTGCGCTGACCGGGTTATCAGGTGGTGAACCGCACTGGCTGTGCTCGGCGTCGACCTGGCAAGTGGTCAGTCATGATCTGAGACAGCGGCGAGCAGGCTCGGCGCCTCTCGCTGCCGCCAGCGGCCCGGAGACTCTCCGTGGTGCCGGCGGAAGGCCGTGGCGAACGCATACAGGGATGAATAGCCCACTCGGTCTGCGATCTCGGCCAGCGTGGTGTCGCGGACAAGCAGAAGATCTCGCGCGAGGGTCATACGCCAGTCTGAGAGGTAGGTCATGGGTGCCTGGCCAAGGGCCTGCCGGAAGACGCGCGCGAACGTGGCCCGGGACATGTTGCTCAGCTTCGCCAGCTCGCCCACGGTCCACGGTTCTGCGGCGTTGGCGTGCATCGCCTGAAGAGCTGGCGAAAGGCGTGGATCGGAGGCCGCGCGGAACCACGCTGGGGCGGTTGCACTGCGGGTAAGGCCAGCGCGGAGCCCCAGCACCACGAGGACATCCAGCAATCTATCGAGCACCGTCTGCTTGCCGGGTTCGGCGTGCAGCATCTCCCTCGACAGGAGCGTAACCACTGCGTGGATCGGGTCATCAACGCTCGCGGGAAGTGACAGCACCGGCGGAAGTGCCTCCACGAGCCCCCTGCCGATGTCGCCCGCGAACCGGTAGGCCCCGCAGAGGAATACCGCGCTGCGGTGGCTGGGCGGCCCTGCGTCGTCGGCGTGCACGGAACGGAACTCGGCCGGCGGGACACAGTGCGCGCCTGGCTCGTGGGCAACGAAGTGATCCGGTCCTCCACGAACAAGCGCCAGGTCGCCTGGCGTCAGTTCAAGAGGATCGTCGCTGGCTTCGGTCCAGAGCCAGGCGTGGCCCTGGATCACCGCATGAACCGCAAGCTGGATGGTCCCGGGGAGCCGGAGCCCCCACGGTGCGACCGCGACGGACCGGGCAAACACTCCTCCCGATGCGCGTGCCCTGATCAGATGCTCTTGAAGGATGTCCACCACATGAGCGTCTCGCACAAAGAAATAAGCGTCAAGAGCATTGAACCGCTCACAGCCTTCCATGACCATGGATGAATGACCAACACAGGCAATCGTCACGTCCTCGTCCTCGGCGCCACCGGCAAGACCGGCTCGCGGGTAGCCAGCAAGTTGTCCGGACAGGGAGTCAGCGTGCGGACCACCGCCCAGACAGGCGCCGGCATCCACTTCGACTGGGATAACCCGGCAACGTTCGAGGGAGCTCTGCAGGGGGCGACAGCGGTGTATCTCCTCTCGCCTGTGATGCGCACCGACTTCGCTGGCGTGGTTTCTTACTTCCTGGATCAGGCAGAGCAAGCCGGCGTCCAGCACGTCACCTATCTCAGCGCCCACGGCATGGAGCACGGCCCGGCCGAGGTGGCGCACCGGGCTGTCGAGCTTGATCTCATGTCGCGCAGCTCCGTCACTCACTCGATCATCCGCCCCGCGTGGTTCATGCAGAACTTCAGCGAGACGTTCCTGAAACCCGTGGACGACCAGATCGTCGTGCCCAACGGCACAGGGGCCGAAGCCTTCGTCGACGCCGAAGACATCGCATCCGTCGCCGCCGCAACACTCGCCGAGCCCGAGCGGCATGCCGACCGCGCGTACACCCCGACGGGGCCGGAATCACTGACCCTCGACGAGGCGGCCCAGATCATCTCCGTGGCGGTCGGCCGGACCATCGTCTACCGGGACACGGACCGCAATGAATGGGTCGAGGCGATGGTCCGCTCGGGCGTGCCGGCTGAGTACGGCGCGGTCCTCCGCACCCTCACCGAGACGATCGCAGACGGCCGCGGCGCCCAGCCCAACGACGATGTTCTCACGGCAACCGGCGCGGCACCGATCAGCTTCGCCGCCTTCGCCGCCAAGACCGCTCCGGCGTGGAAGTAGACGCGGCATCGTGAAGGCGCCCATTGCCAACCTGGCGGACTTCGCTGCGCTCGATCCGTTCTTCCGGATCATCGAACAGGGCCTGGACGGGCTGGCCGGCCCTGGCCACTTTTTCGACCTCCTCGCCGAGGACATCACCGTCGAGTACGTGGTGACGGTTCCCGGGTACCCGCGGCATGTCGAGGGCCGCGCCGCAGTCGCTGAGCTGTACCGCCCCTACGGCACCATGATCATTCTTGACCGCTGCTTTGATCTGGCCGTTCACCACGACCAGGCCAAGGGCGTCGTGATGCTCGAGTACGCCTCCGAGGGCCACGTTGTGGGTACCGGGCGCCGATACGCCAACCGGTATATCTCCGTGCTCGCGCTCCGCGAAGGCGAGGTCGCGCACTGGCGGGACTACCTGGACCCGGTCGCTGTATTCGATGCGGTCGGCTGGCCGCCACGCTGACGTCCCGCCGGCGGCGCCCCGTTGTGCGTTACGGGAAGCAAGGGGACGCAGCCGAGCCATCTCGCAAAAGTACGGAGCACAAAGTGACAGATACTGATCTGGCAGCGCAGGTCGCCATTGTTGCTGGAGCCGGTCGCGGTCTCGGAAGATCGCATGCTGCGCTTCTTGCCGTTCGCGGCCCGGCAGGCGCATCGGCGCGAAGCAGTACGACTCACACCCGCCAAAGGTGCCGTGCCCCGTGAGTTGGAGGTTCTGGAACGTCCAGAGGACGACGGCGTCCCTGGTGGTTCTAATGCGCAGGCCCTCCGGAAAAGCTGCGGATCCGGGGGAGGGAACCTTGCTCGTGGCCTACCCGTGTACGGCCCCTCGGGTGCGGCGGCGCCTTGTTCGCCCTGGTTCTAGATTCGGGGCAACTGCCTCACTGCGGACTAAGTTCGAGTTTGGCGTCACGATCATAACGGCCGGTCGAGAGAGTTTTTCGAAAGAGTGTCCGAGTACCGACACAACCCATTACCCCATCGCGCTATCAACTACAGCGCCGAAGATACTCACTAGGAATACCGCGTCCCAATCTACTCTTACCGCTACTGAGCTGCGGGAACTCCTGATCCCGGGCGGCCGGAAATGATGGTGTAACGGGCTGCTCTTCTTCGTCTCGGGACGTGGCAAGATTGCGCGAAGTGTGTTATCGCCCAAAGGCAGTTACATTCCAGATCCGCTGATCGCCGGATTGCGGCGCCTCACGGGGAACTTGGCACACCAGATCAACCTGATCGGGGTGCCTCAGCCGATAGCGCGATGCGGCCGGCGGGCGCAGAGCGGTTTCCGGGCCCATCGAGGTTATGCGTGCTTGAGGCATCCGCGGCCGCGGCGGGTGGTGGCCAGTCGGGTGCGTACGCGTTGGTTGACGGGGTTGCGGTAGCCGTAGGCGCAGCGGGCGTCGTTCTTGATCACGCGGTTGTGGCCCTCGGAGCCGGTGTTGCTGATGCCGGTGGTGATCCCGGCGATGATCTCGTTTCTCCACGTGCTGATGGTTTGGGCAAGGCGTTCGAGTTCGGGTAGGCCGGGGGCGGCGCAGGAGCCGTAAAACCGTTCGAGGCGCCGGTAGATTTCGGCGCGAGGCGGATGGGTGTGCGTCAGGGCCAGTGGGTCCATCAGGTCTTCCTTGTAGTTCCATGCGGTGAGGATGGGGGCGCTGATCTTCTTCGGCAGGGCTTTGAGGTCGTCGACCATCGGATCGTGCAGGCGGGCGGGGGTGGCGGTGGCCGAGCGGGTCAGCCGGTTGCGCAGCTCCCACTCGCGATCGCCCTTGCGCCCGCGACGGCCGCGGCAGGTCATGGTCACGCGACGCCATGATCACTACCAAGTTGCTGATCAGACAGCATCACTGTTGCCCACATCCAAAGGGTTCTGAGCTGTTGCCTGAACCTCATCGCGCCGTCGTCGCCGAGGTTGCAGCCCGGGTTGCCAGCAACGCGGTGGCCTGGGGACGCTGATCGCTGTCAGGCAGTTTTGACGACAGTGCCGGCTCCTTCGAGCGCTGCTACTTCCTCGGCGGGCGCGGTGGTGTCGGTGACGAGGGTGTGCACGAGTTCGGAGGGGCCGACGTAGGCGTGGGCGGTGCGGCCGAGCTTGCTGCCGTCGGCGGCGGCGATGATGCGGCGTGTGGAGGCGATGATCGCCTTCTTCACTGCCGCGTCGTCGAGGTCGTAGGCGGTCAGGCCCTCGGCGGCGCTCAGGCCGCAGCAGCCGACGATCGCGGTGTCGAAGCGTAGCGCCGCCAGGGAGGCCAGTGTGAGGGGGCCGGTCAGGGCGCCCTCGGCGGCGCGGGGCCGTCCGCCCGGCACGATCAGCGTGGTAGGACCGGGAGCGTCGCTGAGTACATCAATGGCCTGCAGCGACAGGGGCATCACGGTGACCTGCCGTCCGCGCAGCAGGCGGGCTACCTCCAGGCAGGTGGTGCCGCTGTCGAGCAGGACGGTCTCGCCGTCAGCGATGAGCCGGGACACCTCGGAGGCGATCCGGCGCTTCGCGTCGGCCGCCTCGTGGGCGCGCAGCGCGAAGGGCGGTTCCTCGCCTCTGAGCAGCAGGGTGCGCGCCCCGCCGCGGACGCGCTCGAGGGCACCGTGCGCGGCCAGTGTGTCCAGGTCACGCCGGATGGTCATCTCCGAGGCGCCGGTCAGCTCGGCGAGTTCCGGGACCGTGGCACTGCCCGACTCCTTGACGGCCCGGGCGATCAGCCGGTGACGGTCTGCGTTGCTCACACCGCGATTGAACACCATCCCAGAACGAACATGCAAGTTGTGCGTAGGCATGCTTTCCAAACATCAAGGCTGTTCGTTATGGTGGTTTGCATGGAGCGTTCACTCCGAGCCGCCCGTGTGGCGACCTTCGTCTACTTCGTCCTCGACGGCACCCTGATAGGCATGTGGCTGGTGCAGATCCCCGTCGTCGAGAAACGCGTGGGAATCAGCAACGCGACGCTGGGAAGCCTGCTGGTGCTGCTGGGCCTCGGCGCCTTCATCGGCATGCAGGTCGCTGGCCGACTGGCCGACCGCGTCGGCACGCGCGTCGTGGTCCCCGCCGCCGGCGTGCTGTGCGGTGCGGCCCTTGTGCTACCCGGCCTTGCCCGCGATCCCTGGGCGCTGGCAGGCGCGCTGTTGGTCTTCGGCTTCGGCAACGGCTGCCTCGACGTGAGCATGAACGCCCACGCCGTGCACGTGGAGAAGGCCTACAACCGGCCCGTCATGTCGGCCTTCCATGCCGCGTTCTCCGTCGGCGGGGTCATCGCGGCGCTCGTCGGAGCGAGGGCCACGAGCGCCGGTATGAGTTCCGCCACGACGCTCGGCGTCGCCGGAGCCGCGGGCATTGTGATCGCCCTGCTGCCGGCCCGCAGCCTGCTGGCGACCACGCCGACTTCCCCGATCACCGCCGCGTCCGATTCCCCCACCACCGGGCAGCGCCCGGCGGACCAAGCGGCGAAGCCGCGCACCCCTCCCGCCCGCATCTGGATCCTCGCCGTTCTAGCACTTATGTGCATGCTGTGCGAGGGAGTCGCCAACGACTGGAGCACCCTGGACCTGAAGACCATACTCGGTGCACCGGCGGGCACCGCCGCTTTCGCCTACGGCACCTTCGCAGCGACGATGACCACCGGCCGGCTGCTCGCCGATCGCGTCTCCCGGCGGTTCGGATCGGCGGCCGTGCTTCGCTACGGCGCAGCCACGGGCGCCGTCGGAATCACAGTCGTGGCCCTCTCGCCGTGGATCTGGATGGCCCTGGCGGGCTGGGCGCTGTTCGGCCTGGGCCTGTCCGGCTGCGTTCCCCAGTTGTTCAGCGCCGCCGGGCACGCCGACCCCGCCGCCGCCGGCACCAACGTCTCCCGGGTCGCCGGCCTCGGCTACCTCGGGATGCTCACGGGCCCGGCAGCGATCGGCTGGATGACCCGCCTTGTGGCGCTCAACTACACCTTTCTGTTCCCGGCTCTGCTCCTGGTGATCGCTGCCGCGACCGCCGGGATCCTGCGTTCCGGAACCGAGCGCGAGCCCAAGCCCGGGCCCAAGCCCGAAATGGCGCAGCGCCCCTGACCACCCGTGAGGCCTCCCACCAGTGGCCCGCCCGCCTCCAACGATCCCGTCTGAGCAAGTTCGTCGCCACAACGAAAGGAATCCCCATGTCGACCGGCCAGCGGATCGTGCTGTTCGACCTCTTCGGAGTCATCGCCCTGCACCAGCGCCCGGGCGCCCTGGCGCAGATGGCCGCCTCGTGCCACGCACCCGCAGACGCCTTCACCGAGGCCTACTGGGCTCTGCGCCCGCCCTACGACGCCGCGCGGCAGTCCGCACCGCAGTACTGGACGGCGGTACTATGGCGGCTGTCACGCCCCGTCGATACCGGTACGATCGAGAAACTGCGGCTCGCTGACATCGACAGCTGGTCACGCGTCGATGACCACATGGTCGCCTACGTGCAATCCCTGCGCAGCCGCGCCCAGGTCGCCGTGCTCTCCAACATTCCCGCAGATCACGCGGGCGCTTTCCTCGCCGCCCAGCCCTGGCTGCAAAACCTTGACCACGTCGCCTTCTCCGGGAGGATCAACGTCGCCAAGCCGGAACCGTCCGCGTTCCACCACTGCGTCACCGCCATGCACGCCGCACCCGCAGACTTCCTCTTCGTCGACGACCGCGAAGAAAACGTGCGCGCAGCGCAAGCCGTCGGTATGACCGGACACGTCTTCACCGGTCTCGGCAAACTGGTGAAAGTCGTCAACATCTGGCTACCGACCAGCACGGCGTCACCCAGGTTGTCCCAGCGCTGACCAAGGCTGAGACCAGTCGCGACCCTCTGTTTCCGCTGGTCATGCGCGTCTACAGTTCTTCGGCGTCTGCTACGGCGACCCCATCACCAAGGAACGACCCCGCGAACTCTGATCGCGCAAGACCCGGACATCACGGTTAACCTCGATGAGCCGGTCCCCCCGGTTTCCGCGGCGTGCCGGTGGGCGGGCGGGATGACGGCCGGTGACCCAGCTTGTGAAGACCGCCAGAGATGTGCCGCCAGTGCGCGGAGCCCGGTGATAATCCGGCTGGACTAGACCGATCGTCGGCGTTCCCGGGTTCGCCGGATCCTGGCCGAGCCGAAAAGTGGGCGGGCCGAGCGGGAGTTCCTTCGTGCTGATCCTGCCCCCCGGCGTCGGTGGGGGTCGCGTTCAGCTTGCTTGCTGGTGTTTGCCGGGAGGCGCGGAGGTATGTGGGGCTTGTGATCACGACAGCGGTGCCCGGGGGGCGGAGTCGGCTGGCACCGCGGTGGTGCGCTGTCCGGGAGGTGCCTCTGGTCCGGGCCGGGAGGGGCTGGCGGAATGGGCCGCGCGTACCGGGCGGCGCCAGGAGGCGGGGCCGACCTCGCGGACGAGCATCTGCTTCAGGATCCCGGCGCGGTGCCCGAATGGCGTGACATCGCCACCGAAATGCGCAGCCGGTGCCGGCGCAGCGCACCGGTCTTCCGCACGGTTGAGGAGAAACTCGAGCACCCGGCCAGGGCATCGTCTTGCTTCCGTTGTCCACCGCGGCCTTCTACACCCGTCCTGACATCGCCTACGTCCATCTCAGCGACATCCCGCCAGGCCAGGTTTGCCTGGCCTGGGATGCTGTCCGCCGCAGCCGGCTCATCCACGAGTTCGCCGCCATCGCCGCGGACCACATGCCGGTGGCTGGCCAGTCAGGATCGCGCCGCAGCCCGTTCTTCCTGGCCGGCTGCTGGGATGCGCCGTCACAGTGCGGTGTCCAGTAGCTTGCCGGGAGTGATGGGGAGCTCGCGGATGCGCTTGCCGGTGGCGTCGAATACGGCGTTGGCGACGGCTGCGGCGACTCCGGTGGCTGACAGCTCGCCGATGCCCTTGGCGCCCAGCGGGCCGGCGTGGGCGTCGAACTCGTCGACGAAGGCGATGTCGATGGTGGCCGGGATGTCGGCGTTGACGGGCAGCATGACGCCGGCCAGGTCCGGGGAGAGCCACCGGCCGAGATGGGGCTCGTAGCGGCTGGCCTCCATCGCGGCCATCCCCCAGCCCCAGACCACGCCGCCGATCATCTGCGAGCGGGCGGTGCGCGGGTTGATGATCTTCCCAGCGCTGTATACCCCGGTGGCCCGGCGCAGCCGCAGCAACCCGAGCTGCGGGTCCACGCCTACCTCTACGAACATGACACCGAAGGTCCGGGTCGAGGTCGCCGCGTCGCCGGCGTCGGCCGGCGCGTTCCCCGGCAGGGCGAATGCCCCGTCGCCGGCCAGTTCCGGCACCCCGGCGTCTCGCATGAGGTCGCCGATGGCCCGGGACTGGCCGCCGTGGTGCAGCTGCCCTTTCTCGGCGTAGGTGTCCTGGGCTGGCCAGCCCGCCAGCGCGGCCAGTCGCGCCACGACCTTGCGGGCGGCGTCCTGGACGGCAGCGCCCATGCCGATCGTGGTCCCGGATCCGTAGGTCGGGCCGGCGAACGGCAGGTTACTGTCTCCGGACACGCCGGTTACGTCCGTCGGCTCCAGCCCAAGAATGCTCGCGGCGATCTGCGGGAAGATCGTCGTGGAGCCAGCGCCGATGTCGACGTAACCGGCCTCGACCAAGGCGGTGGCATCTGCGCGCAGCCGCACCCGGGCCTGGGACGGGAACCGGAACTGGCCCTGGGTACAGTCCGCCATGCCGCAGCCGGTCAGCCAGTACCCGTCCCGGCTGCCGCCCCGCGGGCGTTCCCGCCACCCGAACCGCCGTGCGCCCTCCTCGTAGGCCTCCCTGAGCTTCTTCGAGGACCACGGCCGACCGACGGCCGGATCAACGTCGGCGTAGTTGGCCAGGCGCAGGTCGAGCGGGTCAACCCCGAGTACGTGTGCGAGTTCGTCCATGGCCGAGCCCAGCGCCCAGGTGCCGGGGCCGTCGATCGGCGAGCGCATGAAGGTAGGCAGGTTGACGTGACCGCGGCGGACACGCTGGCCGAGGGTGATGGCCGGGGCGGCATACAGCGACTTGGCGGCAGAGCTGCCAAACTCCACGTAGTCGTCGGTCACCGCGGTGATGTTGTCAGCCTCGTGGACGATGGCGGTCAGCCGGCCGTCCGCGTCCGCGCCGAGCCGGACGTCCTGCACCATGCGCGGCTGGTAGCCGACGACGGCATACATGTCGGCCCGGGTCAGCACCAGTTTCACCGGGCGGCCGGCCACCTTGGCCGCCATTGCCGCGAGGATCTCGTGCGGCCAGACGTACGCCTTGGCGCCGAAGCCGCCCCCGGTGTATGGGGCGATGACGCGTACGTCCGCGGCCTCGATGCCGAAGGCGGCCGCCAGGATCGACTGCACCGCGTAGAGGTGCTGTACGGAGTCATACACCGTCAGCCGGCCGTCCTGCCACAGCGCAAGGATCGCGGAGGGCTCCATCGGATTGTTGTGGCGGGAAGGCTGGACATACTCACCGCCGGCCCGGAAGGGGCACCGGGCGAGCTCGGCCACTGCATCGCCCTTGCGGAACGTCACCTCGCCCATGCCGGCGTAGCCGCTGTCCGGAGACGGCGGCGCCGCGGGAGCCGTGTCGGGGACCACGAAGGTTGTCGGACGGTAGGTCACCTTGACAAGTTCAGCGCCGGCCTCGGCCGCCTCCAGCGAATCGGCCAGGACTAGCGCCACCGGCTGCCCCGCGTAGCGGATCTCCTCGCCCTGCATGGGCAGGAAGCGCGTGGCCAGCGGCGGGCTGCCCACACCGGCGAAGCCGGGATGAACGGCGGGCATGTCGGTGGCGGCCAGCACGCGGACGACACCGGGCTCGCGGGCGGCCTGGCCAGAGTCGACCCGCTCGACGGCGCCCGCCGGGATCCTCGCACCGACGAAGACGGCGTACAGCTGGCCGTCGGCGTACTGGTCCGCGGCGTACCGGGCGGCGCCCGTCACCTTGGCGGGCCCGTCCAGCCGGGCCACTGGCTCGCCGATGCTCATGATGTCCTCGCCGCCAGTTCCAGGGCGCGTATCGCGGTGTTGCGTGCGAGCGGGACCTTGTACGCGTTCAACGCCAGCGGCCGCGCCGTACCGAACGCCGCGGTGACGGCTTCGGCCGCCGCCGGCGACCCGGCGCGGAGCCCGATCAGGTCACGTTCGGCCTGATCCAGCCGCCAGGGCCGCATCGCCACCCCGCCGAGCGCGATGCGGGCTCTGGCGATCCGGTCGCCGACCAGCTCCACGGCCGCTGCGGCCGAGACGAGCGCGAACTCATAGCTCTCGCGCTCCCGCACCTTTATATACGCCGAAGCGGGGGCGGGTGGCCCGACCTCGATCGCAGTGATCAGCTCCCCGGACCGCAGCACCGTGTGGGCGGCGGGATCATCGCCCGGCAGGGTGTGGAACGCCCGTACCGGCAGCCGCCGCCTCCCGCTGGCATGCTCGGTGACGATGGTGGCGTCCAGGCACGCGAGCGCGACGGCGGGATCGGAGGGGTTGGTGGCCACGCAGTCCTCGGTCCAGCCGAAGATGGCATGACGCTCGTTGAGCCCGTGCAGCGCGGCGCAGCCGGATCCGGCCTGGCGCTTGTTGCAAGGCGTGGCCGGGTCTTCGGACCGGAAGTAAGCACAGCGGGTACGCTGCAGCGGGTTCCCTCCGATGGTCGCGAGATTGCGCAGCTGAGCGGACGCGGACTTCAAGATGGCCTGCGACAGAACCGGGTAGCGGGCGCGCACCTCGGCATGCAGGGCGACCTGGTTCAGCTTCGCCAGCGCTCCGATCCGCAGCCCGCCATCCCCCAGCGGCTCGATACCGCCGAGTCCCGGGACCCCGCTGATGTCCAGCACCCGCCGCGGACGCTCGATGCCGATGCGGGCCCAGTTCAGCAGTTCAGTGCCGCCGGCTATGAGCGCCATGTCGCCGTCCCGGGCGCCGGCCACCACATCGTCAACCGAACGGGCCCGGGCGTAGGAAAAGCCGCGCACCTCAGATCTCCCCCTGCGCCGCAGCCGCCGCCACCGCCACCGCCACCGCTGCAGCGATCTGCGGATAGGCCGAGCAGCGGCAGATGTTGCCGCTCATCCACTCCCTGATCTCCTCGCCGGACGTCGCATGGCCCTCACGGACACAGCCCACGGCGGACATGATCTGGCCGGCGGTGCAGAAGCCGCACTGGAAGGCGTCCTGATCGATGAAGGCCTGCTGGACCGGATGAAGCCGGCCGCCGGCAGCCAGCCCCTCCACGGTGGTGACCTCCCGCCCGTCAGCGCTCGCGGCCAGCACCATGCAGGCGTTCAGGCGTGCGCCGTCCAGCAGGACCGTGCACGCCCCGCACTCGCCCCGGTTGCAGCCCTTCTTAGTGCCCGTGAGCCCAAGATGTTCGCGCAACAGGTCGAGCAGGCTCGTCCGCGCGTCAAAGTCGAGGGCGTGCCCGGTGCCGTTGACCCGCAAGCCAATGGCCACCCGGGAAGAGAAGACAGGACCTTCCACAGCGATACTCCTTGATTGTCATGGGCTCGGCCCGCCATACCGCCGGACGGCTCAGCTCACCCCGCGGGACAGCCGGTGACGTCCCGGTGCCAAGGCCATCCTGCCTAGCCAAGCGGCAGGCGATCCAATACCTGTCCGGGCGCCTGCCATACCTCGCAGGCTGTTGCGTCTTACCGGGAGGCAGGCACTTCGTGCCAGAGCCCGCCGTTGAGGTTGAGGTTGTTGCCCCGGGCCTGGCCGGGAGCGGTGTCGCCGATGTAGGTGTACAGCGGGTGCCCGTTGTAGGTGAGCTGGTGCGAGCCGTCGGTACGGGTGATTGTGGTGACCTTGCCTGGCAGGCCCTGCCCGGCCGCGGTGGTGCCGGTCACCGGGGGCCAGTACCCGGCACAGCTGCCATAGCATTTCGAGCTGCCCGGGGTGTCGGGGGCGAACGAGTAGAGCGTGAAGCCCTTGGCATTGGTCAGCACCGTGGTCCTGCCGATCGTCGTAGACATCAGGCCCGTGCCCGTGCCCGTGCCCGCGACTGCGGGTGGCGGAGAGCTGGCCCTGGCAACCACCAGCCCGAACAGCACCAGTGCGGCAACCGCCAGGCCCGCGGCGGTCATTCCGGCCGCCCTGGCGGCCGCCGGGGGGATCTGGGCAGGGAATCGGGCCGGGGCCGTGGCCGCGCCGCCCGCCGGGGCATTCGCTGGGGCGGGAGCAAGCGCGAGCGCGGCCAGGACTACGAAGGCGACCACCTCCACGATGCCGGCGGCGATGCCGGCGGTCGTGCGGACCTCCTTGAATCCGAACAGCCCGGTCCAGACCGACAGGAGGTAGCCGCCGAGGGTAGCCAGGGCGAAGCCCGCTCCGGCCCCGGCCGCCAGCCGGCTCAGGGTGACGAGCCGGCTAGGGATGGCCAGCACCACCAGCCCGAGGCCGAAGGCCGCGATCACCTGCAGCAGGAACAGCCACCCGATCGTCGGGATCGTCCGGTACCCGGTGAGGTAAAGGTCGAGATGGATCGCTGCGGTGGCGATCAGCAGACCCGAACCCACCACGCGCAGGATGACTGCGGGCCAGCGCGGCGTCGGCCGTTCGGCGTCGTGCCGCCCGGCCCGCCCCGCGCCCTTTACCGTTCCCAGCCTGGTCATGCTGTGCCGCTCTGTCATCTGTCAGTCCTCCGCGTGAGCCTCGTCCGGTCCGGTCAGTACCCGGAGCCTCCGCCGCTGGAGCCCGATGACGAGCTCTGGGCCGGCGCTGCGCCGCCGGACGCGGTCACCTGGTGCCACACACCGCCGGACAGGTTGAGCCCGTTGCCCTTGGCCTGCCCGGGGGCGGTGTCACCGACGTAGGTGTACAGCGGGTGCCCATCGTAGGCGGCCTGCATCGAGCCGTCCGACCGCTTGATCGTCGTCAGCGTGCCGGTGACGCCGGAGCCCGCGGTCGCCGGGCCCTTCACCGGCGGCCAGTATTGGACGCACCCCGCGTTGCAGTTCGACTTGGTCGCCGTGTCCGGGGCGAACGAGTACAGCGTGAAGCCCTTGGCGTTGGTCAGCACGGTCACGCCGCCGATCGTGGCGGTCTTCAGGCTACCTGCGGTCGCCGCGGCGGGACTGCTGGTGGGGGTGCTGGTGCTGCCGCCGGTGGAGGATGTGGCGGACGAACTGCATGCCGCCAGGACCGCCGCGGCTGCGGCGACGGCCAGCAGTGCCAGCAGCATCCGGAGACGGCTTGGGCCGCTGGTGATCCGCTGCGCGCTATCGCCGTTGCCTCGGCCGGGAATCTTTCGTGGTGTCATGACTTCCTGTCCTTTGTGTCGGGTGTCAGTGCCTGGCTGGCCAGGTGGGGTGGGTGGAGATGATTGCCTAGCCGGGACGGCCGGCAGCGCCAGCAGCATGCGGCGGCAGTGCAACACTTTCAGCCTGGAAATTGACATGCTTATTCGGCTTTCTTCTCTTTGAATTGTCCTGGGTAATTGGCATCAAAGACAGGCACGTATGCTTTGCTAATGCCCAGTAACACGGCAGCGGATCATCGTCCGTCAATGTCTAGTTCGACCACATATGGATGTTTGCGATATGGCATCCACGCTATGTTCGGTGCGCACCGGTGCGCATCCGCAAGGGTTGATAGTCTTGGCCCGGTGGTGGCTAGTGTCTTGATAGCCGGCCAAGCCGGGACGGCCGGGCGGGGCGCAGATCGGCCTGGGAATCAGCGCTGTGGCGTGACTAGCGGTGCTGCGTCTGGCCGGGCGGGAAGCGCGGGACCAAGCTGGCTGCGTGAGCTGATGCCGAGCTTGGTGAAGACTTTCCGCAGGTGGTAGGCGACGGTGGCGGGGCTGATGAACAGCTGCGCGGCGATCTCCGGGTTGGAGGCGCCGTCGCCGGCCAGGCGGGCGATCAGCGCCTCCTGCGCAGTAAGGGTCTCGGGCGCCTGGATGGCCTGCTGCCGGGCGGGCCCGCCGGCCGCCCGCAGCTCGATGCGCGCCCGTTCGGCAAACGCCGCGGCGCCGACCGAGTCGAAGATCTCATACGCGCGGCCGAGCTGATCGCGGGCGTCACGTCTGCGCCGCTGGCGGCGCAGCCACTCGCCGTAGAGCAGGTGGGCGCGGGCCAGGTCCACCCGCAGGCGGGTACGGCCGAAGCGGCCGATCGCCTCGCGGTAGAGGTTCTCGGCGGCTGCGCCGTCGCTGACCAGCGCCCGCGAGCGGGCCGCGGCACCAAGCACCCAGTCGGTCCCGCAGGCGCGGGCGATGCCGGACAGCCGCCGGACGGCGCCGGCCGCGCGCTCGGGTACCGCGCTGCGCACCGCCGCCTCAATCAGCTCGACGAGCGCCCAGTCGGCGAACTGCACCGCAGGGGAGTCCTCGCTCGCCCGCTGCGCTGTTGCCAGCGCCTCCGCATAACGGCCCAGGCTGTTGTACAGCACCGCGTCCGCCCACCCGATGTAGCTGAGCGCTCGGCCCTCACCCCGGCGCTCCGCGTCGTCGGTAGCGGTCTGGATCAGCTGAGCGGCTTGTGCTTCCTGGCCGCGGTAGGCAGCCAGGGCCACGGCGCCGTACGGCGCGATGCTGCTCCCGGTCGCCTGGGTTACCGACTCGGCCTGCGCCACCATTGAGGCGGCCTGGGCGAACTCCCCAGCGTACAGGTGCGCTGTCGAGCGCATGTTAAAAGCGATGGGGAGCGTGATAAGCGCACCAGCGTCACGGGCGAGCGTGACCTGGCGGTCGGACAGCACGTCATAGCTGTCGTAGTCCCACACGATCAGCGCGGCGCGGCAGGCCAGCCAGAGCCAGCGCAGCCCCTCTTCCCGGGAGACATCCGTCCCGCGGAAGGCGCTCACTGCTCGGCGGAGCACCGGCGCCCCCGCCGGGTAGCCCTCGCAGATCACAAGAGATATGCCATCCAGCAGCAGATCGGGTCCGCGCATCGGCTGTGGCGGCGGTGGCGCCATCCGCGCCGCCTCGGCGACCTCGCGCATCCCGCCGCCAAGAGCCAGGCGGCCGGCAAATGTCGCGGCGGCCAGCGCGTCCAGGTATGTCTCACGGGCCAGCCGCGGGTCGAGCGGCTCGAATTGGCGGGCCGCCTTCAACAGCAGCGGGGGGGCGTCACTGCCGCGGCTGGAGGAGAACGCGATCTGGCCGCGCAGCAGGTCCGTCCGGGCCCGCCGGAGCTGATCCGGCGGCCCCGCCTCCACGGTGGCCAGCAGTCCCAGGGTCGCATCGAACGCGCCGGCCTGGTACGTGGCCTGCGCCGCGGCCAGCGCCCGCTCCGCCCGGCGCGCCGGGTCCAGGGTCAGCGCGG
>Ga0302177_10000635_pt1 | contig 26384 bp, 22 predicted proteins | sample I_Palsa_E1_2_FD_198780 | JGI IMG/M metagenome (GOLD analysis project Ga0302177, IMG submission 198780) | Peat permafrost microbial communities from Stordalen Mire near Abisko, Sweden - I_Palsa_E1_2 | ecosystem: Environmental > Terrestrial > Soil > Palsa > Peat permafrost | place: Sweden... | reverse complement strand
GCACACGCGCGCGGCAGGCGCGGTGCTGAACGCCGATACGTACGCGCAACTGGCAAAGCCCAGCATCAACACCGGCGTGCAGACCTACGGCGGCGTGGATCCGCAGCTGTTTGACCGGATCGTGCAGCCAATGGCGCAGGCAACCGCTGCGCGCGGCGCGGAGCAGTAGATGCTGGGTAAGCTCAGTTGGGCCGCCATCCCCTTCGACCAGCCGATAGCGATGGGGGCCTGCTTATTCATTATCGTCGGCGTGCTCAGCGTTCTGGGTTTAGTGACAGTCAAGGGCTGGTGGCCCTATCTGTGGCGCGAGTGGCTGACAAGCGTTGATCACAAACGCATCGGCGTGATGTACGTGCTGCTGGGGATCGTGATGCTGCTGCGCGGCTTCATCGACGCCATCATGATGCGCACACAGCTGGCGATAGCCGCGGGCGGCGCTCAGGGTTACCTGCCTCCCGAGCACTACGACCAGATATTCTCCGCGCACGGCACGATCATGATCTTTTTCATGGCAATGCCGTTCATGGTCGGGCTCATGAATTTCGTCGTGCCGCTGCAGCTGGGCGTGCGCGATGTGGCCTTCCCAGTGCTCAACGCTGTGAGCTTCTGGCTCACTGCCGCGGGTGCGCTGCTGGCGAATGTCTCGCTGGTGGTGGGGGAGTTCGCCCGCACCGGCTGGCTCGCCTACCCACCGCTCTCCGAGCTGGCCTTCTCCCCCGGTGTGGGTGTGGACTACTATTTATGGGCGCTGCAGATCTCCGGTATTGGCTCACTCCTTGCCGGCATCAACATGGTCACGACGATACTGAAGCTGCGCGCGCCAGGCATGACCTACATGCGCATGCCGGTGTTCTGCTGGACCGCGCTGTGCTCCAGCATGCTGATCGTGGCCGCTTTTCCGGTTCTGACCGCGACCTTCGGCATGCTGCTGCTGGACCGCTACGCTGGTATGCACTTCTTCACCAACGACGGCGGCGGCAATTTCATGATGTACGTGAATCTGATCTGGATCTGGGGACACCCCGAGGTCTATATCCTGGTCCTGCCAGCATTCGGCATCTTCTCCGAGGTCATCGCCACCTTCTCAGGTAAGGCCCTCTTCGGCTATCGCTCGATGGTGATGGCAACGCTGGCGATCTGCGTGCTGTCTTTCATGGTCTGGCTGCATCACTTCTTCACCATGGGAGCGGGGGCGAACGTCAATGCGGTCTTTGGCATCATGTCGATGGTCATCGCGATCCCCACGGGGGTGAAGCTTTTTAACTGGCTATTCACGCTCTTTCGGGGCCGCATCCGCTTTGAAGTGCCGGTGCTCTGGGCCATCGGGTTCATGGTGACCTTCGCCATCGGTGGCATGACCGGCGTGCTGCAGGCAGTGCCGCCGGCCGACTTCGTGCTGCATAACAGCCTGTTTCTCGTCGCCCACTTTCACAACGTAATCATCGGCGCCGTGCTCTTCGGCGCCATGGCGGGCTATTACTATTGGTTTCCGAAGGCGTTCGGCTTCACGCTGGACAAGCGCCTGGGCGCGGTGAGCTTCTGGTGCTGGCTGATTGGCTTCTATCTGGCCTTCATGCCGCTGTATGCGCTGGGCCTGCTCGGTATGACTCGGCGTATGCAGCACTACGCCGACTTGAGATGGCAACCCTACCTGATCGTCGCGGAAGTTGGCGCAGTGATCATCCTAGGCGGCATCGTCGCGACGATCGCGCAGCTCGTGGTGAGCATCCGTACGCGTGAGGCCCGTCGTGACCTTACTGGCGACCCCTGGAATGGGAGGACCCTGGAATGGTCCACCAGCTCCCCGCCACCGCCCTACAACTTCGCCGTTTTACCCAGCGTCGACTCGCTCGATGCCTTCTGGGCGATGAAACAACGCGGACCTACCGCTGCGCCAGAGCATTACGAGCCGATCGAGGTTCCCAAAAATAGCGCCAACGGCTTCGTAACGGCCTTCTTCGCTGTGATCACCGGTTTTGCGATGATCTGGCACATCTGGTGGATGGCGATCCTGGGTCTGGCCTGTGCGCTCGTGACCTTACTGGTCTTCGGTTGGGTCGAACGCGGCGAAGACGAAATCTCCGGCGAGCAATTGGCAGCGGTCGAACGTGCGCGCCTGAGACCGATGGAGAGCGCATGAGTGCACATGCAGGCACTGCTGAGCTCGTGACCACCGCGCGCAGCGGTGGTGGTCCCGCGCCGGTGCGCATCGTGGTCGCATACGGGTTTTGGATCTTCCTGCTCAGCGACATCATTCTGTTTTCGGCTCTGTTCGCCGCCTACGCAGTGCTGTCCGCTCAGACTGCCGGAGGACCTTCGGGGCGCGAGCTCTTCGAATTGCGTCATGTGGGCATTGAGACGCTCTGCTTGCTGTTCTCCAGCTATACCTGCGGCCTGGGCATCTTGTCGATCGAGCACCGGCGCCTGCGCAGCTTCTACTTAAGTTTCGCGCTCACCTTTGTGCTGGGCGCGACGTTTTTGGGATTGGAAGTCAGCGAATTCGCCGGCATGCTCGCGCGTGGCGCGGGCCCCTCGCGCAGCGCCTTCCTCTCGGCCTTCTTTAGCCTGGTCGGTCTTCACGGTGCGCACGTGACCGCAGGGCTGCTGTGGATGAGTTTCATGGTGGCGCAAACGGCGGTGAAGGGTCCACGCGACTTCGTGCGCCGCCGGCTGCTGTGTTTCAGCCTGTTCTGGCACGCGCTCGACATCATCTGGGTGGCGCTGCTGACCTTGGTCTATCTGATGGGAGCGCGATGATGCAAGAGAACGCGCAGCCGACATCGGCCTCAACCGATCAGGCCCCTGGCGAGGGTGAAAGCGACACCGCCGGCAGCTTTGCCAGCTACACCATCGGTCTCGCCTTCGCGTTGCTGCTCACGCTCGCATCCTTCGTGGTTTCACAGACCCACCTGCTGTGGGCGCCGGGCGTGACGGCCGGACTTGTTGTTCTCGCCATCGCTCAGATGGGGGTCCACTTGGTATTCTTTCTGCATATCGGAACCGGGCCCGATAACACCAACAACGTACTCGCACTCGCCTTTGGAGTTCTGATTGTGACGCTCGTGCTCAGCGGCTCACTTTGGATAATGGCAAATCTCAATGCGAACATGCTCCCCGCGTCCGCCATCATGGAGATGCAGCGGTAACACAACGACTTCCCCGCTGCGCCACCACTCACCTCGCTCCCGGTGTCTGCTCGGCGTATCTCGCCCAATTGCGAACTATCTCGTTCACTACCGTACTGCCGACGCGATAGGCAGCCTCAAGTGAGGGCACATATGCCGACAGCGCGGCATCCTCGGCCGCCTCACTTGCCAAAAGCTGCGTAACCGTCTGGCCGGACGCGGGGACGGTGTAATCCGAACCCGTGCGCAGCACGAGAACACGATCCAGCCGCACCCGATGCGTGCGAGAAAGGTAGGTCAGGGAAGTCATGATGCCGCAGTCCTCCATTGCCGTCGTGACGGCGTGTCCCTTGCCGCCGCTCCAGTAAGTCATCCACTGCTCGGCGAGCGTATTCATGCGCTCGCCCAACCACCAATCCGAGGCGGAGACCTCGTCACCTTTGAGAACGAAGGGTGGCTGCAGCGCGTTGGGGTAGCGGGCGTAGCCGGCACGAATGCTCTTCAGGGCGGCTGTGTCATCGAGATGCACGTTACGCGTCTGCTCATAGGCCCACTCGACCAGTTCGGGGTTGAGGTGATAAGCGTTGACGGCAGTGGGCCGATCAAGCTCAGGGGTCGGGGGCTCAAAGGGCTTGCTGCGCCCCAGAGGGATGTGCCCGGTAGTCCAGTCTGGCGGGATCTCACGCGCATCGATCTCGAAGTTGAGATCTCGATCGACGATCCACTCTGCCCAGGCCGCGGAGCCGACCGAGGCATAAGTCGGATCGATACCGGCTATCGCGGGTACGAGCCAATACGCCTTCGACAGATCGAAGCGCTCGTCGAGTCCGAGGGCCATGATTGAGGCCGCGGCGCGCAGGGAGCCTTCGCTCGTGACAATTCCCAGCACTTGCTTCTCGGCGTTGTAGCGCAGTGCACGATTGCCCAATGGAAACGGGATGGTCTGCGGCAGCGGCAAGCGCTCTACCCAGGCCTGGAATTCCCCCGGCGTGTCGCCGGTATCGTTACCGAGCTCGAAGGTCGTGACGACCACCACTCGCACTGGCAGCTTGCCCGAGTCCTGTGCGTTTACGCGTGCCGCACCGATCAACGTCACCAGGCCGCACAATACGAACCAGCGTAAGCAGACTTTCATTTCAACAGGTCCTCTTGAATGCGAAGCATGAATTTCAGTCGTCCGGCAGACCAAACACGAACAGGTTGTAACCGTTCGGCGGCCGGTGCACTTCCGTCAGCATAGTGCCGGGCTTCATTTCCGGGCTGCCGCCGCCCAGCGCAGTGGTCACGGCGATGTACTGCTTGCCGTCCACGCTGAAGCTGATCGGAAAGCCCTGCACCGTCGTGCCCAGGCGGGTCTTCCAGAGCGTCTTGCCGCTCGTGACGTCCACCGCACGGAAGACGCGGTCGAAGTCGCCGACAAAGGCGACATTGCCCGCCGTCGAGACCACGCTGGTCAGAAAGGGTGCGCGCTGCTGGAAGGACCAGAGTGGTTTCAGGTCGGCGGTGCGATAGGCGGACAGCCGCCCCATGTTGCCCTCGCTGCCCGGCATCTCGAAATAGGTCTGCGAGCCGTTGCCCAGCATAAAGACGCAGCTCTGCGACAAGGGGATGATCAGGGTATCGGTGGGCTGGTGATAGCTGGTTGCCTGCCAGTCATGGCCGCCTTCCGGGCCGGGGCAGGAGGACAGCCACTGCTCGACCTTCTGATCCACGATGTCCTTGCGGTAACGCGGCGTGCCGGTCTTCAGATCGATGCCGTCCCAGACATTCTGAAACACAGTTTCGCGTGCATCGATGAACTTGCCGGTGACGCGGTCCAGCTTCCACAGGATGCCGGCCTTGCCGATGGTCATCAGAGTCTTCTGCTCGCCGTGGTCGATCAGCACGCGCTCAAACACTTCGTCCAGGTCCAGCGACTCCCCCGGCGCATGCTGGAACCACCACTTCATCTTGCCGGTCTCCGGATCCAGCGCGATGGTGGAGTTGGCATAGTCGGTGGCGCCCGAGCTCGAGCCGCGCAAGTCGCGCCGCCACGGCTTGGCCTGGGCGGTACCCCAATAGGTCGTGTTGAGCTCAGGATCGTAGGTGCCCGCGATCCAGGTCTCGCCGCCCTTCCTCATGTTGTCGGGCAGATCGCCCCAGCTGTCACCGCCGGGCTGCCCGGTCAATGCCGTGGTGACGAACTTCCAGTCGCGCTTGCCGCTCGCTGCGTCATAGGCGCTGATGTAGCAATGGTCGTCGGTCTTGGGACGGCCGCAATTGGTCATACCGACCAGCACATGGCCCTTGATGATGATCACGCCGCCGGTAGACCAGCCGATGCCCGGCTTGTTGTCGACGATGCTGGTCTTCCAGACTTCCTTGCCGCTGCGCGCGTCCAGCGCATAGACCATGCCGAACGGTGTGTTGACATAGATGTTGTTGCCCCACAGGCCCATGCTGCGGGTCTCTTCGGTGGAGGGGCCGGGGCCGGGGCGGCGCGGCGCTGGGCCCAGGCGGTTTTCCCACAGCAGCTCGCCGCTCTTGGCGTCGAGTGCCTGGATGGTGTTGCCGGTGCCCCAGATGAACAGTACGCCGCTATGGACCAGGGGCGTAATCTCCATGGTGCCGTTCTCCGGCAGCGACCACATCCATTTCAGCTGCAGCGACCCGACATTGGCGGTGTTGATCTGCTTGAGCGGACTGAAGCTCCAACCCTGATAGTTGCGGCGAAACATGAGCCAGTCCCCGTCCGGCGGATTGTTCATCATCGCCTCGGTAACCGGTTCGTAGTTCTGGATATGACCTTCGAAAATGAGGCCGAATTTGCCGGGCAACATGAAGCTGCCGGGAGTGGCCACGCGCTCACCGGCTGTCGCGCGCGCAAAAGCGCTCATCGTGGGCGGATGCAGCACATCATCCGGCACCTTGCCACTGGCGATCGCACCGATGCCTGCGGCCGTGTCCGCAGTGAAGGCGGCGCTGCCGGCGCTCGCGCCGTTGGCATGCAGGATATAAGCAGTAATGGCGGTATAGGTCGCGTCGTCCAGGCTACCGCCTTGTCCCGACGGCATGGTCTTGCTGATCTTGTTGTAGAGCGCCTGGGTCGTGCGGCTCTTCCAGGCGCCCATGAAGGCATCGCCTGCCAGCTGCGGCGCGTCGTTGCTGCCCGACAGGTCAGGATTGTGACACTGGGCGCAGTCGTCGCCATAGGCCTGGCGACCCGCTTCGAGCTGCCTTTGGGTAAAAGGACCGGCCGCTGCTTGCCCAAAAGATACGCCGCTCAGGGCGGCAGCAGCCATGGCGGCGGCGAGCGCCAGCAGAAATTTCTTCTTGTGCATTATCAAAATCCTCGAAATTCGTTCAGCGCGACGGTGTGTCGATCTGGGGAATGAACCAGTGGTCCTGCTGCGGCACATCCTGGCCCACGGTTTCATGGGCTGGGAACAGCCAGCCCCAGAGCGTGCCCTTCGGTCCCCAGGGATAGAAATCCGGCGCCTTCTCGCTGTTGATCTGGATATAGAGCTTGCCGGTGCGCAGCGCGGTGGCCTGGGCGCTTGTCAGTTTGACGTTGCCGGCGATCGTACCGCTAGTCGCCTTGGTGACTTCGAGATCGAGGATTTGCTTGCCCGGCATGCCGGCCACGGTGCTGAGGAAAATATGCGCCTCGGTGGCGTTGGAGGGCAGGCCATGGAAGGCGCCCTTCACCGTCAGAGTCTTGCCATCCGAGGCGGCGGTGGCCTCGCCGCGGCCGGCGATCACGGCCTTGGTTTCATCGTCCAGCGGCATCGGGCCGAGACTGGCCTGAAAGTCCGCAGCAAATGCCGGCGCGGCAATAACAAGCGCCGCGAACACCGCGCGCGCCAAGATTTTAGACGTCACGTGATTGCTCCTGCAGTGTCAGTTGCCCGCTGCCTGCTCCGGCTGGTACCAATGCAGATTGTCCGGGCGGGGAATGTACGCCAGGCGGGTCGAAGGGCCGTCGCCAAATGGCATCGCGCGATGCCAGCGCCCGGTCGGGGCGCTGACCAGATCGCCGTCTGTGACGGTGATCAACTTCTCGCCTTCCACCAGGAACTGTTGGGTGCCTTCGACAATCAGCCAGATTTCCGGGAAGTTGGCGTGAAAGTGGCCCCAGACATTGTCGGGCGGCGTCGGCGCGCCGGTCGTGGAGCGCAGGATGGTGACGAAGGTGTGATCGTCGCGGATCCACACGCCGCGCTTCTCCCCGCCCTGCACGATCTGCTTATCGAAATCGATATAGGGCACGTTCACCTTGTCATATTCGCCACGGCCGCTATAGGCGGCTTTGATGTACTGAACGCCTTTCATCGGAGACGGCGTCTCGGAGAGCGGATAGTCCGGCGCTTCGCCTGCGGGCTTCATCTGGAAGCGCAGCACAGGCTCGGTTCCCACTGTCTCCATGCTGTATTGCAAGCGCTTGGGCACCTGTACCAGGAAGTGCTTGGAAGCGATGAACGGTTCCTGGCCCTCGATGCTCACTTTCATCTGTCCCGACTGCACCACCCAGAACACGCGGTCATCGGCATAGAACTGGGTCTTGGTCTTCTCGCCGGGCGCCATGGAGATCCATTCGCCGACGAAGTCTCGGCTCGAGAAGACCTCCTGGCTCCAGCCGCCCTTGCCTTTGTGCGCGGCCAGCACATCGGCCAGGTGCCACACCAGCCGGTTCTCTCCAGTGTAGGGCGGCAGCTTGGCGGGCTTGGCGGCCCAGGCAATAGTGGCCTTGCTGGCGGGCTGGGTGGCCTGCGCCTGGGTCTGCGCCAAGGCTTGATGCCCGGCCAACAAGGCCAGGGCTGGCGCAAAGGCCCATTTGAGATGTCGCATGTGTTTGTCTCCCGGTGCCCTTTTATGGAGGGCGTTTTGGCGGTGCGACAGTATAAACGGTGCGGCAACGCGGTCAGCTGCGCAACCCGCGCGCGACCCTCAGGTCACCATGGCCCAGTCCTGCTCGATGCGCAGCCGCTGCGCGGGGCTGGCCAGCCGGCCGCAGCCCGCGCGGAAGTCTTCCTCCAAGTGCGCGACGCTGCTCGTGCCGGGAATCGCGCAGGTCACGGCCGGATGCGACACGACCCACTTCAGGAAAAGCTGCGCCCAGCTCGTCACGTCCATCTCCTGTACCCAAACGGGCAGCGCATGGCCCTGTACCTTGCGCAACATACCGTTGCGTCCAAGCGGCAGGTTGATCAGTACCGCCGCGCCGTGCTCGGCGCAGGCCTGTAGCGCACCATTCTCGGCAGCGCGATTGCTCAGTGAATAATCGAGCTGCACGAAATCCAGTGGGAAGGCCTTTAGCACCTGCTCAAGGCGCTCCGGATTGGCGGCCGGCGCCGATACGCCCACGTAGCGAAGCTTGCCGGCGCGCTTCCATTCCAGCATCTGCGGCAGCAGCGCTTCGGCGTCAGACATCGTATGCACCTGCAGCAGATCCAGGTGATCGCTGCGCAGCCGTTGCAGCGAGCGCTCGAAACTGGCACGCCCGCCGATTCCGTCCGGCATCGGCCGATCGATGCCCGGTGGCGGACCGTCGACACCACCCGGACCTGGTCCGCGAAGCTGCGCCGCGGTTGGCAGCGTGGCCGGCATGTGGCCGGCGTCGAACTTGCTGGCCAGGAAACAGCGCTGGCGCAGGTTCAGTTCCTGCAACGCGCGGCCAATCACGTCCTCGCTTTCACCGTAGATTGCAGCCGTGTCGATGACGGTGCCTCCCAGCTCAAACAATCGCTGGATCACCTGCTTCAACGTCGGGTAGTGCGCATCGCGATACCAGATCGTGCCCAGGCCGATGACCGGTAGCCTCTCGCCGCTGCGCGGGATGGGCTTGGTGATTAGCGGCAACTCGGCGGCCGCCTCGAGGCGGGACTGCAGCGCGCAGGTTGCGGCGCCGAGAAGTGCGGCGCGCAGCAGCGTACGGCGTGAGACCGTGCTCATGGCGCGAAACCATACAGCGCCAGCAGCAACAGGGCCAGCGGCGGCGCGATGTGTCACAAGGAATTCACGAGCTGAAATGGTTCGACAGTAGGAGCTGCCCGAGGGGAGAATATCGATCTGTCTTCTGCACCGGGGAGCGCTATGACAAATGGCATCACACGCCGGGGTTTTGTCGCCAGTTTAAGTGCAATCGCACCAGTATTCGCCTGGGCTGAGGCAGCCAAACCGGCGCTGGGGACGCCGCCCAGTGTAATCACCAGCCCGCCGCGACAGTGGGGTCCTTCCGCGCCGCCGGACATCTATCCCGATCCCGACGTTCTGGTCATCGATCCGCGTTTCAATCAATACCTGGTCGGTCTATCGGCGATCCATCGCTTGAAGACCGGCTTCCAGTGGGCCGAAGGGCCTGCCTGGTGCGCCGAAGGTGCCTACGCCGTTTTTAGCGACGTAAAGGGCAATATTCAGTACCGCTTTATTTGGGAGACCGCAGAGGTCACGCCTTTCCGCAATCCATCATTCAACACCAATGGCAATTGTTTCGATTTTCAAGGACGGCAGGTTTCCTGCCAGGATTTCTTTCGACGCGTGGTACGGTGGGAGCTGGACGGATCGATGAAGGTGCTTGCCGATTCCTACGGCGGTAAGCGACTCAACTCGCCCAATGATCTTGCGCCGCACCCCGACGGCAGCATCTGGTTCACCGATCCGCCGTACGGCACCAATTTGAGCGAAGGCCATCCTGATATCGCGGGCGGGCCGGGAAATCCCGACGGGATTTACGATCCTGCCCTCGGCGATAGCGGCGTCGGGCCGATCGGCAACGTCAGGCGCGAGTTGCCCCCGACGACATACCGCTGGGACCCTAGTGGCCGGCTCGACATCGCAGTGTCCAACGAACTGGCGCAGACGCCGAACGGTATTTGCTTCTCGCCCGACTACAAGATCATGTATCTGATCAATGCCGGGAAGATCTTCGCCTTTGATGTCAAGGACGGCAAAGCAACCCGCATGCGCGTTTTTACCGACTGCATGGTGGACGGCGTGCATTGCCCTCCAGACGGCATGCGTGCCGATCGCGCCGGCAATATCTGGGCCGGTTGCAACGGCCAACTTGGCTATTGCGGAGTCATCGTCTGGAGTCCGGCGGGCGAGCTTCTCGGGCGCATTCGCCTGCCGGAGATGTGCCCCAATGTATGCTTCGCCGGACCGAAGCGAGACTGGCTGTTCATGTGCGCGAGCCAGTCGGTGTACATGTTGCGTGTGAACATCCAGGGAGCGAGCCCGGGGTAGGAGCGCGGACTATCTCGCGATCGGCAACGCGCCGCTCTCGATCAGGACCGGCGCACGCCGCGCGTGAGTGCTCTGCTCAAACGCATAGGCCCAGCCGAGCAAATCGCCGTCCTTCCACGGTCGCGCCGAAAACTCCAGCCCGAAAGGCAACCCATCCGGATAGAAGCCCGCTGGGACCACGACCGCTGGCGCTCCGATACGGTTGATGAATCCAGTCTCCGAGTGCGGGCCCGAGCTCAGTTCCCCGTCTTGAGCCATGGTTTCATCGGGCGGTGGCATCTGCGCGCTCGGATATACGAGGCCGTCGAGATGGAAGCTGTCGAGGGCGTCGAGGTACTGTGCGAGCGATGCGCGCTGTGGGGCAAAATAATTCGCCTCCGCCTGCGGATCATCGCGCAGGCGCGATTGCGGCGTAGGTGCGCTCGTCGTCGCCAGCGCGCCAGTCGAGGCGAGCGTACCTACGAGCGCCGCTGGCATCGCAACCCCGGTGGCTGCAGTGTATTGGGCACCGGTGCGATACTCAGTCGGACCAAAGTGCGCGAGCCATTGATCAGCACCGTCCTTACGGTAGGGCAAGGTGTTCACCTTGCGGTTCTGATCCATAAAGCTCTGCGGCAACAGGGCCTCATCGAGGATCACCTCAGCGCCTGCGGCGCGCAGCTGAGCGAGCGCCTGCATCAGCATCGTGCGGGTCTGCGGTCGCATCACGGCGTAGCTATCGGTGAAGAAGAACGCCGGAACGCCAAAGCGCTTGCCCTTGAGCGCATCCAATTTGAGGTAACGGGTGTAAGGACCCGGCTGCGCCTTCTGCGTCGCACCGGCGGTGCGGAAGTCAAGCGGATCCTCCCCGGCCATGACACCAAGCGCGATCGCCGCATCGGTCACGTTGCGTGCGATCGGCCCGGTGTTGTCGCGCAGCCAATCCAGTGGCGCAATGCCGCCAATGCTGGTCAGCCCGCGCGTCGGCAAGACACCCACGACCGAGCTCGTCCCCGCGGGCATGCGGATGCTGTTGGCGGTATCGGTTCCGGTTCCGAGCATCGCTTCGTTCGAGGTCACGGCCGTCACCGTGCCGCCGGAAGAGCCTCCCGGCGAGAAGCGTACGTCGTAAGCGTTGCCAGTGCGGCCAAAAGCCGTCGAACGGTTCGTATCACTCGCGGCGAAATCCGGCATGTTGGTGATCCCAAGCACCACCGCTCCGGCTGCGCGCAGCCTGGCCACCACGGTCGCGTCGCGGGGCGCAATGAACTCGTGACCCGGAATCGCAAAGCCGGCCCAGCCATCGGTGTCGGGCAGACCCTCGACGGCCGTGTTCGCCTTGATGACGATTGGCACGCCCCAGAGAGCACCGTGCGCGGTACCGCGCTGCTGGTCTTCGCGCCGTGCAGTCGCGAGGGCGCCTTTCACGTCAACGCTCTGGACGCTGCGATAGATGCGGTTGTAACGCGCAATGCGTCCCATGTACCAGCGCGTCACCTCGGTCACGGTATAGCGGCGCGCCCTGTAGAGCGCCTGCAGCTGCGCGACATCGATCTCCATCAGGACCGCATCCATGCGCGCCTGCTGCGCTGGTGGTAGCACCGGCAGGTCGGCTGGTAATGCGATCGGCGGTGGGGTCTGGTTCGGCGAGAGCCACTGGGACACGTTCGGTGCCGGCACTTCTGCGCCCAATGAGAAAGCGCCAGCCAAGCTGGCAGCGAGCGCAATAGCTGCGTTGGGTAGAAAGTTCGAGCTCATACCCGCCGGTCCTGATTACACGTGATCGATATCAATGCTACCGCGGCGATGAGCTGCATCACCACGGTTGCAAAAGTCACGTGACGCGTATTGACCAGTTTCAGCTGATTGTGATACCGATGGCCAAGAGGGAGGAGCCCAAGATGCAAAGACGTCAATTCGTCGGCTCGGGTCTGGCGCTTGCTGCGAGTTGGCCGCTGCGTGGGTTCACTTCCGTACTCAAGGGTGTCGGCGACCTGCCGGCCAAGAGCCTTGCCGGCGGCGAGATTGTGCTGCCCGGTTCCGCCATCGAGAGCCTCGCTGCCAGCCTGCGCGGTGCGGTGCTGCTGGCGGGCAGCCAGGACTACGACCGGGCGCGTAGAGTCTGGAACGCTTCCTTCGACAAGAAGCCGGCGCTGATCGCGCGCTGTACGGGCGCTGCCGATGTCCAGCAGGCCGTGGCTTTTGCCCGCGAGCATCAGTTGCTGACCGCCGTGCGCGCCGGCGGCCACAGCTATTCGGGCAAGTCGAGTTGCGACGGCGGATTGGTGATCGACCTGCAATCGATGCAGGGCGTGCGAGTCGATCCGGAAACCAGGCGTGCCTATCTCGAGTCGGGTTCACTCCTCGGGCAGCTCGACCATGAATGCGCCGCCTTCAAACTGGCCACCACCGCAGGCACCGTCTCGCATACGGGCGCCGCGGGCCTCACGCTCGGCGGCGGCCTCGGCCGGCTGGGCCGGCGCTTCGGGCTCGCCTGCGATAATGTCAGCTCCTTCGATATCGTGACCGCCGACGGTCGGTTCGTCCGGGCGAACGACAAGGAAAACCCCGATCTTTATTGGGGCCTGCGCGGCGGTGGCGGCAATTTCGGCGTCGTGACCTCGATCGAATACCGGCTGCACGACATGGATCCGGTAATTCTTGGCGGCGCTATTGTTTGGCCCCTAGCCCAGGCGCGCGATGTGCTGCGATATTACCGTGACATCGCCGTGGACGCGCCCGAGGTCGTCAATCTGGCCCCGGCCCTGTACTCGGAGCCGGATGGTCCGGTGATTGAAATCGAAGTGTGCTGGTCTGGGGATCATGCCCAAGGCGAAGCGTGGCTCAAGAAGCTGCGTGCCTTCGGCAATCCGAAGCGTGACAGCATCGCGCCAACGCCTTACGTAGCCATACAGACCAGCGCCGATGAGTTGCTTGCGCCCGGCGGCTACTACTATATGAAGACCGGCATGTTGACGCAGCTCAAGGATGACGGCGTCGATCTTATCGTCGATTCGTTCAAGCGCATGCCAAACTGGTACCTGCTGTTCTTCGATCACTGCGGCGGAGCGTACCGGCACATGGCGCCAGCGGCGACGGCGTTCCCCAATCGCGACATGCTTTTCACACTTGGCGCACACAGCGTCTGGACGAACAAGGACGGCATCGAGGAAAACACGGCGAAGATGCGCGCGAACTGGCACGAACTGGAGCCGCTGACCAAGGGCTTCTATACGAACTATGTGGATTCAGACGTCACGATGGCAGGCTATCGCGAAAATTACGGCGCTAATTTCGAGCGGCTTGTCGCTCTGAAGGCCAAGTACGATCCGACGAACCTGTTTCGGCTAAACGCGAACGTACCGCCGAAGATTGGGTGACGAGACGCACCTCACGACTGTTTGCCCACCTTCACCGCGTAACCGGCCTCGCGCCACGCCTTCATGCCCCCATCCAGCGCCACGGCGGCCTGGAATCCCATCTGCCGCAGTGTCGCGGTCGCCAGCGTCGAGACACGGCCGAACTCGCAATAAACAAGAATCCTTTTGGTCGGATCAACCAGCTCCTCGTTTACCCGCAACTCCAACTGGCCGCGCGGCAGCAGTCGCGCCCCGGGAACATGGGCTTCCTCAAAGGCGTCGCGCTCGCGCACGTCGAGCACGATCAGGTCACCTTTCCGCGAATCGAGGCACGCCTTTAATTCAGCGAGCGACATGAACGGCACCGTCGCCGCGGCTTCGGAAAGCATCTGGGCGACCGTCTTGCCTCCACTCATATTAGTGCGCAGCGCCTCGGTGACATGGGCAGGCATCGAGAGATTCAGGCTCTGCATCATCTCGATGAAGGCGCCACGGTCGCGTTGCTGCAGTCGCGGGTTCTCGGCCAGCTCCTGGCCGATGGTCGAGTGCGAGCGCCCCTTGTACTCGTGCGCCGGAAATACTTTCAGTGTCGGATCGAGCTTCATCACGCCCTCGAACAGGCTCTCATAGAGGGCCCCCGCGTCACCACTTGGCAGGTCCGTGCGCCCCGTTCCTCCAATGAGCAGCGTGTCGCCGGTGAATACTCGGTCTTCGACGCTCAAGCACATGGAATCGCGCGTGTGACCGGGCGTGTGGAGTGCCTGCAGCCTTAACCGCCCGACGATCAGCAGTTCACCGCCCTGCAGGCGCAGGTCGACGAATGGTGCCGAGCTGGAGCGGTGCATGACCACTGGCACACCCAATTGGCGAGCGAGCTGCTGGCTTGCCGAGAAATGATCCGCGTGCGTATGGGTGTCGATGAGGTAGCGTATGCGCAGACCATCTCTTGCAGCCAGCGCGATGTATCGGTCGATTTGGCTAAGCTCCGGGTCGATCAGCACCGCGGCGCAAGTCTCCTCGCAGCCGATGACATACGACCGGCAGCCGCCGTTAGCCACTGCTTCGAATATCATTGTTGAGCGCCCTGTTATTCCTCTAGCCGTCGGCTCACGCTTGCGCAAGCGTATAACCCAAGCAGCCAAACAATTTTGCACCCAGCATTCATCGCGCCACAATGTATTTCTGAGCCGGACTGCCTATTCTGTCCAGCGCGCGACTTGCGCACGTCACGTCGGGCTTGAAATCGAGCCTCGCGCCCTAATACAGCCTGTATGCCAGATGCACCACACATCGTGTGTCCGCAGTGCGATACGATCAACCGCATTCCCGCCACACGCCTCGCAGAGGCGCCGAAGTGTGGGCATTGCCATGAACCCTTGTTCACGGGTCATCCGATCGAGCTCACCGGCGACAATTTTCGCCGTCACTTGGATCGTAATGACATTCCGGTGGTCGTGGACTTCTGGGCTCCGTGGTGTGGTCCGTGTCGGGCGATGGCGCCGCAGTTTGCCCAAGCGGCCGCGGAGCTGGAACCCGAGCTACGCCTGGCAAAACTCAATACCGACAGCGCGCAGAACGTTGCCGGCGAATTTGGCATTCGCAGCATTCCCACCTTGATGCTCTTCAAATCGGGTCGCGAAGTTGCGCGTCAGGCTGGCGCGATGGGCAAAGCGGATATCATCCGCTGGGTGCGCGCACACGTTTAGCCACGGCCATCGGGTGACGGCTGGCGAAACTAATGAGACGATAAGTTGTCCCTAAGGCCATCGACTGTCGTAAGACGCAAGGCTCAGCTATGACTCTGGTGCTACTGGCGTTTTTGGGGGGTGTACTGACGATTCTCAGTCCGTGCATTCTGCCCGTATTGCCCTTCGTATTCGCGCGCGCCGAACAGCCCTTCCTGAAAAGCGGACTACCGTTATTGACGGGTATGGCACTCACGTTCGCCGGCGTCGCCACCCTGGCCGCAGTGGGCGGCGCCTGGGCCGTACGCCTCAACCAATATGGCCGCATCGCCGCATTGGTACTGCTGGCTGCCTTTGCAGCGACCCTGCTATCGCGACGCCTGGCAGATTGGCTGGCCCGCCCATTTCAGAGACTGGGTAACCGGTTGTCGCAACCGGCCACTACGGGCGCCTCCGAGGCGCGGCCCCTGAACTCACTATTACTGGGCGTTGCTACGGGGCTCTTGTGGGCGCCCTGTGCCGGTCCGATTCTCGGCCTGGTGTTTACCGGTGCAGCGATCTCTGGGCCGAATACCCGCACGACGCTACTGCTGTTCGCTTATGCAATGGGTGCGGCCGCTTCTTTGGCTCTCGCGACGTTGGCCAGCGGCCGTATATTCAAAGCACTCAAGCAATCGCTGGGCGTGGGTGAATGGATCCGCCGCGGTTTGGGAGTCGCCGTCTTGCTGGCGGTTGCCGCGATTGCGTTTGGATGGGATAGCGGCTTGCTGACGCGCATATCCTACGCGAGCACCGGTGCGGTGGAGCAATCATTGATCAACGCCGTCACTGCGCGCAGCGCCTCGCAGGGCCCATCTGCCGGCATGGCCATGACCGCGAATACTGCTATGGGCGGCTCGATGACGGGCGGCAACACCATGATGATGAGCAAGGCATCGTCCGCGGCCATACAGAGCGAGGGTGAATTGCCATCTTTGGCGGGTGCTACGGCTTGGCTGAATTCAGCGCCGCTCACGCCGGAAGGCTTGAGGGGCAAAGTTGTCGTGGTCGACTTCTGGACCTATTCCTGCATCAATTGTCTGCGGGCGCTGCCGTATGTGAAAGCCTGGAACGACAGATACAAGGATCACGGTCTGGTGGTCATCGGCGTGCATACGCCAGAATTTGCATTCGAAAAAGATCTGGACAATGTTCGACATGCCGTGAGCGAGCTGAAGATAACGTATCCGGTCGCACTCGACAGCAACTACGCTGTCTGGCAGGCGTTCAATAATCAATACTGGCCGGCGCACTATTTTATCGATTCGATGGGGCGTATCCGCGGCCATCATTTTGGTGAGGGTAACTACCGCGAGTCGGAAGAGCTTATTCGGCAATTACTAACCGAGGCTGGCGATCAGGATTTACCGGCTGCGGGGTACGGTGAGCTTGCCGCGACCGGTATTCAGGCCGCTGCCGATGAAGCGCACATCCAATCTCCGGAAACCTATATTGGATATGAGCGGGCGGCTCACTTCAGCTCCTCGACCGGCGTTGCGCCCGATCAGGACAAGCTCTATGCCGAGCCGTCTAAACTGGAGCTCAATCAGTGGGCGCTGGCAGGGCGCTGGACCGTACGCAATGAAGATGGGGTGCTCGACCAAGCCCCCGGAGCCATCACGTTTCGGTTCTATGCACGAGATTTACACCTGGTGATGGGTGCAGGCGCGGATGGAAAGCCGATCCATTTTCGCGTCCGACTGGATGGAGCGGCCCCCGATCAGAATCACGGCGTGGACGTCGATATCCATGGCAATGGGGTCGTACACGAACAGCGCTTGTATCAACTGATTCGTCAGTCCAAGGACGTAGTCGAACACACCTTTTCCATTGAATTCCTGGACCCAGGTATTCACGCCTACTCATTTACCTTCGGTTAACTGGAGTCATCAAGATGTCACCATCGGACAATCCTTCCAAGGAACAAGCATTCGACGCGTTGGACAAACAGCGCCGCGCTCTTCTTGGCTTTGGTTTGTTGACATTCACCAGCCATGTATGGGTTAGAGATGCGCTGGCAGACACTTTGTCCGCACCGCAGAACAATCAAGTGTCTATCGAGAACTTCTCGGTAGCAGGCCAGAGTCTGGGGGTGGTCCGGGTCGCAAAAGTGGTGAAGAGCGATAGTGAGTGGCGAAACCAACTACCCGCGCCGGCCTATGAAGTGACGCGGCATGCGGCAACGGAGCGGGCATTCTCAGGCCCGTACGACAGGAATCACGCGGATGGATTGTATCGATGCATCTGCTGCGATACGGCAGTGTACGATTCCAAAACCAAGTTCGATTCCGGCACCGGGTGGCCTAGCTTCTGGCAGCCGATATCGAGTCTGAATGTGGTGAAGGCGGTTGATCGCAGTGATTGGATGGTTCGCGACGCCATCTCCTGCCGGCTTTGCGATGCGCATCTGGGACACGTGTTCGATGACGGACCCAGGCCGACCGGATTACGCTACTGCATGAACTCAGTCGCATTGCATTTTGTACCTCGCGCTTAGCCTACTTTTGAGGAGCCGTACATGGACCGTATGAACAGATGGTGGGCGCTTGCATTGAGTGTCGCGCTGGTCGTGGGAATCGGTGCGATCGTAGCTCACAGCTCGGTCGGTGCGATGGAAGGGGTTGCCTTCGCGATCGCTCCCCCCGCACTCGATGACCCGAAGACGGCCGGTTCGCTACAAACGGCGGTATTGTCCGGCGGCTGCTTCTGGGGTGTGCAGGGCGTTTTTGAGCATGTTCGAGGCGTGCGCAAGGTACTGTCAGGATATGCAGGCGGCGAGAGATCAACCGCTGAATATGAAACGGTAAGTTCTGGCAGGACCGGACATGCCGAGTCCGTGCAAATCACCTTCGATCCGGCAGTAGTCTCTTACGGTGAGTTGCTACAGGTCTTTTTCTCGGTCGCACATGATCCGACTCAGCTCAATCGTCAGGGGCCCGACACTGGTACGCAGTACCGCTCTGAAATATTTTACGCGGATGAGTCCCAGGAGAAGATTGCCCAAGCCTACGTCGCTCAATTAGAGAAGGCGAAGGTATTCTCGCGTGCGATTGCAACCCGCATCGATCCTCTCAAAGGATTCTATCCAGCGGAGCAATACCACCAGGACTATCTGCTTCACAATCCCACGAGTCCGTACATCGTTTATAACGATCTGCCAAAAATCGAGAACTTCCGGCGTTTATTTCCCAACTACTACCAGGGACAACCTGTGACAGTAGGCAACATGGCGCTGCCGTAACAAGCCGCCGTCGGCACACTGTCAGAGACGATAGCGGATGCCAACATAGTACAACTGTAGCGCGGTATCTGTCCGCGTGCAGGGGAACCGATGTCGCTTGATCCAATTGCCCAAATGATGCATGCCGCGCGAGAGCAGCAATACGCGGTGGGGTACTTCGAGAGCTGGAATCTCGACTCGCTGCAGGGTGTCATTGACGCTGCCGAACAGACGCGTTCACCAATCATCATTGGCTTCAATGGAGAGTTCCTCAGCGAGCGTACGAACGCGACCCCGGACGATGTGCTGTTATACGGCAAGCTGGGCCGCGCCGCGGCCGAGCAGGCGCGCGTGCCGTGCGGCTTTATCTTTAATGAGTGCTCCCACGACGCCTGGCTTGAGCAAGCCATCACCTCGGGATTTAATTTGATCATGCCGGCCGGAACCGGTCCGTCGCTCGAGGACTATCAACGCCGAGTGAAACGGCTGGCCATCATGGCGCACGCGCGCGACGTGGCGATAGAGGCAGAGGTTGGCGAATTACCCTCACTGGAGGGGCCCGGCATTCCATCGGACCCCCAGGTTGCGGCAAAGTTCGTGGCGGCAACGCGGGTAGATCTGCTTTGTGTCAGCGTGGGCAACGAGGAAATCAAGCTAAACGGCCGTGCGCCTTTAGACTTGACTCGGTTAGAGGCTATTCACAAGAGCGTTGATGTCCCATTGGTGCTGCATGGTGGCTCGGGCATCGAGGATGAATCGCTTAGGCAAGCCATCCGTCTGGGCGTAAAGAAGATCAACTTCGGCACATACATGAAACAGATCTACTTACGCGCTCTGCGCCGGGCCCTGGCGTCCGATGAGCTCAATCCGCACGCGCTGTTGGGCGGTGGCGTGGAGACCGACATATTGGTGATCGGTCGCAAGAGCATCCGCGATGCCGTCTTGGAGAGAATTGAACTGCTTGGATGTTGCGGAAAGGCGTGAGCCGTGCCCGACGTCGGCTGCGCAGGCATTCTCGTTGAGGACACGTTCTGCGGACCTATGGCCGCGTTGCCGCCCGAAGGTGCGCTGCTGGCTCTCAAAGACATGCCCATCAAGGCCGGCGGATGTGCGGCAAATGTCGCGATCGATCTGGCAAAGCAGGGTGTGAGTGTCGACGTCGTTGGTTGTGTCGGCAGTGACACTGCGGCAGATGTTTTGCTGAAAATTTACGCCTTGCATGGTGTCGGGTACTCGAAAGTCGTCCGGGCCGAGGGGCATAACACCAGCCGCTGCGTCATCCTCCTGGTACAGGGCCAAGATCGCCGCTATCTGTACGTCGATGGTGCCAATCGGGCATTCAGCATTGCCCACATCGACAGAGATTGGCTCTCGAAGCTCAAGGTGTTCTACTTGGGCGGCCTGTTCGTGCTACCCGGGATCGATTCGGAAGAATTAGCTGAGCTGCTGAAGTTTTGCCGCGCCGCCCGCGTAACTACAGTTGTGGACGTTGTCATTCCGCAATTCCTAAGCGGCATGTCGTCATTGAAGCGGCTCCTGCCGTTGATCGACGTGTTCGTGCCGAACGAGGACGAGGCGCGCGCATTTACCGGCCTCACCGACCCGCTCGATCAACTCCGCGCCCTCGAGGGCGCCGGCGCCCGTACAATCATCATTACGCGCGGTGGCTTGGGCTCGGTGGCAAGCTGCGAAGGTCGACGGTGGCAGTGCGGGGCTTATCATATGACAGTCATCGATCCGTCCGGATCGGGCGATGCGTTCACCTCTGGTGTCATCCGCGGCATCCTTGAGGGTTGGAAGCTGCCACAATCCCTGCGCTACGCCAGCGCGGTGGGCGCCTCGGTGACGCGCGCTGCCGGGACTACCGACGCCGTCTTTTCAGCGCGCGAAGCGGAGGACTTCGTGCGCGAGCATCCACTCACGGTGATCGATGAACATTAATATGAAAATGCCGGATCTCGCGACCAACGCGGGCACCGAGCTCGGTATTGCGCGTTGGATCGCGCAGGTTGGCCAGCCGGTCAAGCGCGGTCAGGCGATACTCGAAGTCGAAACCGACAAGGCTGTGCAAGAAGTCGAATGCATTGCCAACGGTGTGCTGCAAGCCATTCATGTACAAGCCGGCGAGAAGGTGGCCGTTGGCACCGTCATCGCGACGATAAAAGTGGATTGAGATGACATCCCGCGACCGCGCGTTTTTGTTGAATCTTTACGAACGCATGGTCTTGATTCGTGAGTTCGAGGATACCGTCAAATTCTTATTTCTCGAAGGCACCATGCCCGGCACCATCCATCAATGCCAGGGTCAGGAAGCCACTGCGGTGGGAGTCTGCGCCGCACTTCGCGCCGATGACTGGATCACCTCGACATTTCGCGGTCATGGTCACGCGCTTGCAAAGGGTTTGTCGGCGCAGGAAATGATGGATGAACTGTTCGGCGCCGAGAGCGGCTGTTGCAAGGGCCGCGGCGGCTCCATGCACATGGGGAATATGGCCAAAGGCATGGTTCCGGGCATCGCCATCGTAGCCGGCGGCATCCCGCTCGCGACGGGAATGGCGCTCGCGTTCAAGATGCAGCAAAAGACCGAGGTGGTCGCTTGCTTTTTCGGTGACGGCGCCGTTGCCGAAGGCGCCTTCCATGAAGGCGTGAATATGGCCGCGATTTGGGGCCTGCCGGTGGTATTCGTCTGCGAGAACAATCTCTACGGCGCCTCCACGCATATTGACCTCGTGATGAAAAATTCCCGCATCTCCGACCGTGCCGCATCGTATGGGTTTCGCGGCGAGACGGTGGACGGAAACGATGTTCTCAAGGTGTTGGATGCCACGGAGCGCGCGAGCGCTGATTGTCGCGAGGGGCGCGGCCCGGTGCTGCTCGAGTTGCTGACCTATCGGCGCACGGGACACTCGCGTCGTGACCCATGCCATTATCAGCCCAAGCAGGAGCGCGAGCTGTGGGCGCAGCGCGATCCGATCGAACGCTTCGCCGAAGAGATCAAGCTCAGCAGCGATGAGCGGGAGCTGATCCATGCGCGTGTGCAAGACCTGCTATCCCAGGTCGTCGAGCGCGCCAAACTGGCGCCGCGGCCCAAGGTCAGCGAGTTGGCAGACTTTGTGTTCGCCGCAGCATCTTCGCAGCCACCGCCGGCCGGCGCAGGCAAGCCCGATGAAGTAGCAAACTCAGGAACAGTCTCGCCCGCGAAACCCGCGCGACGGCTGGGAATCGCCGAAGCGCTGCGCGAGGGTATTGCCGAAGTAATGGCGGCAGATCCGCGTGTGTTCTGCATTGGCGAGGACATCGGTGTGCGCGGCGGCTGGGGCGGCGCGTTCACGGTGACGCTTGGCCTCGCAGAGAAATTCGGCGGAAGGCTGATCGACACGCCGATCGCGGAGCTCGGCTTCTTCGGAGTGGCCGTGGGCGCGGCGATGATGGGAATGCGGCCCATTGCCGACGTTCAATACGGCGATTTCTTATTTCTTGCGAGCGATCAGATCATCAATAACGCCGCGAAAATGTGCTACATGTCGGGCGGCACAGCCAGTGTGCCGCTGGTGATGCGCGCTCCGGTGGGTGCGACCGGTCGCGGCTCGCAGCACGCGCAGAACATGGAACGCTATTTTACGGGCGTGCCAGGACTGAAAGTCGTGGCGCCATCCAATGCATATGACGCCAAGGGATTGCTCAAAGCGGCGCTGCGCGATGGTAATCCCGTGCTGATCTTCGAGCATAAGTTGCTCTACGGCTCAAAAGGCGCGCGCGCAGAGCCCGGGGCCGTGGACGCCACGAGCGAGATACCGAGCGAGGACTATCTGGTGCCGCTCGACAAGGCTGCAGTGCGCCGCGAGGGCAGCAAAGTGACAATCCTCGCCTGGCTTCTCATGGTCCATTACGCGATGCAGGCGGCGGAACACATCGACGCTGAGGTGATCGATGTGCGCAGTCTTTCACCGATTGACTGGGAGACGATCGGCACGTCGGTCCAGAAAACCGGCCGCGTCGTGATCGTCGAGGAAGGTCCGATCACCGGCGGCCTGAGTGCGGAGATTGGCGCGGGGATTGCGGAGCGCTGGCCGGCGGTTCGGATCCGCCGTGTCGCGTCCCCGGATGTGCCGGTGCCATTTACGCCCGTCCTTGAGAATGCTTATCGGCCCGACGTGCAGCGAATCGCTGCTGCCGCCCAAGCGCTACTCGCGCAAGAGCATGCTGCGACATGCGCCACGGAAGCGGTTGGCGTTGATTCATAGGGACTCATCCATGCCATCGATCGAACATTTGGCAGCGTTACTGGGTGGGCGATAACTGATGCGCAGCCTATGGAATGACAGCGACGCGGCCGACTATCACGGCGATCTCGGTCAGCGCGTCTACAGCTCACGATTATTAGGGCGTGATCGATCGCTTGTGCTGCACGGTGGTGGCAATACCTCGGTCAAGAGTGAAGTTACCAACGTCTTCGGCGAGGCGGAGCAGGTTTTATATGTGAAGGGTAGTGGGTGGGATTTGGAGACCATCGAAGCAGCCGGCTTCTCACCTTGCCGAATGTCGCACCTGTTGCGGCTTGCCGGTCTCGAGGCCCTCACCGATGCGCAGATGGCGGTGGAACTCAAGAGAAGCCTCACCGATCTCAACGCGCCCATGCCATCCGTCGAGGCGATTCTGCACGCCATCATTCCCGCGCGCTTCGTCGACCACACGCACGCCGATGCAATCTTGACGATGACGAATTCCCCCGATGGCGAGAAACGCGTGCGCGAGCTATTCGGCGAGCAGCTGGTTTACATTCCCTATGTCATGCCGGGCTTCAAGCTCGCTCGTCTGTGCGCCACGCTCTTCCCGCGGCATGCCGGCCCCGACACGATCGGAATGCTGCTCTTGAATCATGGATTGTTCACGTTTGGTGACACGGCCAAGAGCGCGTATGAACGCATGATTCAACTGGTAACGCGCGCCGAGAGCTACCTGGCGGAACATCAGGCGTGGGACGTGCCCCTCGGGCCCATGCCGGACTCGGCCCCGACAGCGTTTGCTCGCAGCGACATCGCTGCCTTGCGCCGGCAGGTGTCGGACATCGCCGGCGTGCCGATGACTCTGGCGGTGCACGACGATGATGAGGCGCGAAGGTTTACTTGCCGCGCCGATCTGCCCGAGCTGTCGCACCAAGGACCGGCGACGCCGGATCACGTCATCCGTACCAAGCGCATTCCTCTCATCGGACGCGACGTGGATTGCTACGCGCGAGCGTACCGCGCCTACTTCGCGGCCAATAGCGAGCGGGGTTTGACCATGCTGGACCCCGCGCCCAGAGTCATTCTCGATCCTGGCCTCGGCTTATACACGGTCGGGCGCAGCGCGAAGGACGCAGCCATCGTTGAAGACATCTATCGTCACACCATGGAAATCGAGGTGCGAGCCGCCGCTCTCGGAGGCTGGCGCGCGCTACCCGAGCGCGATATCTTCGAAGTGGAGTATTGGGATTTAGAGCAAGCGAAGCTGCGAACAGGCGGGGCCGCGCCCGTGTTCGCCGGTGAAATAGCACTCGTGACCGGCGCGGCCTCCGGTATCGGCAACGCCTGCGTGGACGCGCTCCTCGCTGGCGGCGCCGCGCTCGTGGGTCTCGACATCTCGCCCCGCGTCGTGGATTTGTATCGACGCAAGGATTATCTCGGGGTGCGCTGCGACCTGACGGATGACGCCGCCGTGCGGGTAGCGCTCGACCGGGCGGTCAAGGCGTTCGGCGGTCTGGACATGTTGATCCTGAACGCGGGCGTATTCCCTGCCAGCGCACCGATCGCGTCGCTCTCCAGCGAGGAGTGGCGCAGGACCATGAGCATCAATCTGGATGTCAACCTGCTTCTGATGCGCGAATCCCATGCCCTCTTGAGGCTCGCGCCGCGCGGCGGCCGCGTGGTCGTGATCGGCTCCAAGAACGTTGCCGCTCCGGGACCTGGTGCGGCGGCCTATTCCGCGTCCAAGGCGGCGATGCAACAATTGACACGCGTGGCCGCGCTTGAGTGGGGTGAGGATCGCATTCGGATCAACACCATCCATCCCAACGCCGTATTCGATACCGGCATCTGGACACCGGAAGTGCTCGCGTCTCGGGCGGCGTCTTATCACATGACTGTTGAGAAGTACAAAACGAACAATGTGCTCGGGGTCGAGATTACCAGCAGGCAGGTGGCAGCACTCGCGGCTGAGTTGTGCGGACCCGTATTTGCGGCCACCACGGGCGCGCAAATTCCCATTGATGGCGGCAACGTGCGAGTCATCTGACTCAAGGCGCTTGGGTCGTCTGACTCATAGGGGGATATATGAAACGATCGCGGATCAATGCGCTGATTGACGACGCCATCGCGCTATTGCACGAACATCAGGTTCGACTGCCCCACTTCGCCTATTGGACACCCACGCAATGCAATGCCAAGGGCCCCGAGTACGATGAGATCCGTCAATGCAAATTGGGCTGGGATATCACTGACTTCGGCTCGGGCGATTTCGATCGCATCGGCCTGGTCGTGTTTACCTTGCGCAACGGACATCACCGGATTGAGCCTTACGCGCGCAAGAAATACGCCGAAAAACTTTTGATTATCCGTGAGAACCAGCACACACCAATGCACTGTCACGCTCTCAAGACGGAGGATATCATCTGTAAGTCCGGCGGATCCCTATTGATCAAAGTAAATAATCGGGCACCCGAGGGCGCGCTTGCAAACACCGACGTGCAGGTCTCGCTGGACGGCGAACGCCATTGCGTCAAGGCGGGTCACGTCTTCAGGCTGTCCCCGGGCAGCTCCATTACGTTGACGCCGCACTTGCTGCACGAATTCTGGGCCGAGCAAGGCACGGGTACTTCTATCGTGGGCGAGGTGTCATCGGTCAACGACGACGATACGGATAATTTCTTCGTGAAGACAGTGGGTCGATTTCCAACCATTGTCGAGGATGTCCCGTCCACGCATCGATTGTGCACGGAATATTGAGCGCGTGACACATTCGCCGTCAGTGCGAATCCGGGGTCAGAACTCCTTCGTGCTGCAATCGAACGCCGTGAAACTGGCGATCACTGAGGCTGGGGGCATGTTGGGCCCGGTGACTTTTTTCCCGAACAGCCCTAGCCCCATCCAGCCCTACGCGATTGCTCCCTGGGCTGAGGAGACGCTTCCCGAAGACACTTCGAGGATGATTGCCGCCCTGCGTGGGGATTGGTTCTGCTCGGCTTTCGGCGAGAATGTCGATGCTTACGCGGGCCAGCACTTACCTGCGCACGGAGAAACGGCGAATGGCTCGTGGCGTGAGATCGATCGCCTCGAAACGCGCGCCGGATCTTGGCTGAAACTGGCCGTCGATCTTCCCTTGCAAGGTGGCTACGTCGAGTCAACCACGGCACTCGTCGAGGATCATTCGGTAGTCTATCAGCGCCACGATTTGGCCAACCTTACAGGGCCATGCAATCCTGGCCATCATGCGACTTTAGCCTTCCCTCATCGCGCAGGTGCGGGCAATCTCTCATTCAGCCGCTTCGTGCACGCGCGCACCTACATCGAGCCGTTGGAACGCTCGGCGAATCGCGGTTCCTCCTGGCTAATGCCCGATGTGGAAATCACCGACCTGGGCGCTGTACCCGGTGTCGATGGATCAACAGCCGACCTTTGTCGGTATCCGGCGCGCACTGGATTTGAGGACATCGCGATCCTGTGCGCCGACCCAAAGTTGGAATTGGCTTGGTCGTCCGTGACATTTGCGCACGAGGGCT
>Ga0302177_10000634_pt1 | contig 26422 bp, 27 predicted proteins | sample I_Palsa_E1_2_FD_198780 | JGI IMG/M metagenome (GOLD analysis project Ga0302177, IMG submission 198780) | Peat permafrost microbial communities from Stordalen Mire near Abisko, Sweden - I_Palsa_E1_2 | ecosystem: Environmental > Terrestrial > Soil > Palsa > Peat permafrost | place: Sweden... | reverse complement strand
GTTCGCGGGACCATTTGACGGGACGACCCATCGAAAACCTCAGCTTTCCAGCACTTTCAGGATACCGGGATTATTGGCACACCTGCCAAAAACTCTCCTGTGAGATTGCACGCGACACCACATAATTACCCACGACAATGCCGGTTGTCGTGCTAATGTTCTGTCGGTGACAGAAATTACGATTTCCGGCGCGCTCAGCGTCTACGAGGCCGATGCAGCAGGGCAGGGAAGTGGGCAGAGGGCTGCTCCGGCCTTCACTCCCGCCCAATTGGAGCTCCGCCGCATGGTTCTGGAGGCCGTGGTCTCGCCCCACACCCGGCGCAACTACGGGAAGGCCCTCGACGACCTGTTTACACTCGCCGCCGGCCGGCCCCTCAGGCGCGCTCTCCTGATGGAATACCGGGCGGCGATGGAAGGGCTCTCCCCCTCGACCATCAACGTGCGGCTCTCGGCCGTCCGCAAGATGGTCTCGGAGGCTCGGAAGAACGGGATGCTGGGGGCCGAGGAGGCGGCGAATCTTACCGAAGTTCCCAACATCCCGCAGAAGGGAACCCGTCTGGGAAACTGGCTGACCCGCGAACAGGCGAGGGAACTGCTCGCCGTTCCCGACCGGGCGACGCTCAAGGGCAAGCGGGATTACGTCCTCCTGGCCATGCTGGTCGGCTGCGCCCTACGCCGGGAGGAGCTGGCCGTGCTCGATGTCGATACCATCCAGTTGCGGGAAGGGCGGTGGGTGCTGGCCGACCTCGAAGGCAAAGGGCGCCGGGTGCGCACCGTGGCGATTCCGGCCTGGGTGAAGCAGGGAATCAACACCTGGATGACCGCCGCGGGCGTCGAAGACGGCAGACTGCTTCGCGCTGTGACCAAAGGCGGCAGGGTCAAGGAGAGCATGAGCGGCTGGGCCGTCTGGTCGGTGGTCGAGCAATCTGCCAAAGAGATCGGGATCGAGCGATTCGGGGCTCATGACTTGCGCCGCACCTGCGCGAAGCTCTGCCGCAAGAACGGCGGAAATATCGAACAGATCAAGTTCCTGCTCGGCCACTCCTCCATCCAGACCACCGAGCACTACCTCGGCTCGGAGCAGGAGATCGAGATCGCGGTGAACGATAATCTGGGTCTATGAGCGATTCATGCCCCATAAGCGATTCGCTTACAGGGTGGAGCGGCATAGTAAAAGGATGGAGATGGCAAAAGCCGAGCTGGAAGTGAAACCGGGTGGTTGGGGTCTGGGGAGCAAAGGAACCGTGAACCGACTTAAGGGCGGCTCAGCCCCAGCGCGTAACCGGACTTTCCGTCCAATTGTGCCAAAAACCCCTTCTACGAAACATAAGGTCTGTCCCGCAGTCTCCGGGAGCTCACTGACGGAGACAATAATGAGAATTGAGCATTCATGAGTCAGCTTGCCCCAGACCCAAAGGCGTCGGAAACCCTGGTAGAGGATCTCCGGCAACTCATCAGCGACGCTCGGCGTCATGCCGCCTCAGTGGTCAACAGCGCACTGACTCTCCTTTACTGGAGGGTTGGCGATCGCATTCGGCGTGATGTGCTACAAAATGAGCGGGCCAGGTACGGGCAACAGATTCTTGCGTCGCTGTCGCAAGAATTGATTGTGGAATTTGGCCGCGGCTTTGACGCGACCAATCTTTCGCGGATGATGAAGTTTGTGGAGTCGTTTCCGGACGAGGAGATTGTTGCCACGCTGTCGCAGCAATTGAGTTGGTCTCACTTCAGGGAACTGCTGCCGCTGGAGCAGCCGCTTCAGCGGGAATTTTATGCCGAAATGTGCCGCATGGAGGGCTGGAGCGTCCGGACCCTCCGGGGGCGAATCGATTCCATGCTCTACGAACGGACAGCACTCTCCCGAAAACCCGAAGAGCTCGCCAAGAAGGAGCTCGCGATCCTGAAGAGGAGCGGTGAGGTTGGTCCGGCTTTGGTTCTTAAAGATCCGTACATTCTCGACTTTCTTGATCTGCAAGACCATTACATGGAGCGCGACTTTGAAGACGCTATCCTTCGGGAGTTGGAGATGTTCCTGCTGGAACTGGGTGCTGGTTTCTCCTTTATCGCTCGCCAGAAGCGTATTCAGCTCGACGGAGAAGACTTCTACATCGACTTGCTCTTCTATAACCGGAAGCTCAAGCGGTTGGTAGCTGTTGAGTTGAAGCAGGGAAACTTCCGGCCAGAGTACAAGGGACAGATGGAACTCTACCTTCGTTGGCTGGCCAAATACGAGAGCGAGGATGCTGAAGGCCAGCCACTTGGAATCATCCTTTGCGCGGGTGCCAGCACTCGGCAGATCGAACTTCTGGAGCTTGACGCTGCCGGGATACACGTTGCGGAGTACCTGACCGTTCTTCCACCTCAGGATGTTCTGGAACGCAAGTTGCAGGACGCTATCAGCGCTGCTCGCCTTCGATTTGAGACCAAACCTGTGACCGATACGTTGTGATCTGGAGCTAGAGGGGGACACTTAACGATTGAGAACATTACGTCGAATCTCTGCAAACGTACATAAACTTCCGTTTCGTGAAGTGTCTCCGTCAAAGCCGGTGCGGTCTAATCGGCCCTCGCGCCGCGCATAGGTCAAGCGCAAAGACGGGCGGCCTCCTCTTCACTATCGTGGAAGTGACGGCCATGCGCATTCCCTAGTAAACTCGCTCAAATGTCATTTGATCGTGCAGCCTTCGCAGATAAGATTCGCCGGTCAATGGAGCATTTGAGCGTCGATATTGACGAAGTAGTAACTAGCACCGACATCTTAAAGCCGCGGCTTTCCAGTCTTCTGTCGGACGGAGCGGACCCAACCGGTGACGAGGTGCTGATCCTCGCTGATTATTTTGATTGCGATTACAAGTTCTTCATGTCGAACGAACGTCTCGCCGCCTTTGAAGAGACCGACAGCCTATACCGCAAGCACGGGGAGCTTTTCAGTAAATCAGATCGACGAGCCATTCAGCAATTCTTATATCTCTGCGAATGCGAGTCATGGCTTTGGACTGCAAACAATCACCGGTCAGATTCGTTCAGCTTCGTGCCAGTAGGTACGAACTTCAAGAATCAGGGCTACAGGGCCGCTAAGGAACTGAGGTCGCATTTTGGTTATAAGGACGATCAAGTTCCTTCTGATTTGTTTAGGGACTTGAGGCGTCTGGGCGTTCACGTCTTTCGCCGAAAGTTGGAGAATTCGAGCATATCCGGGGTGATGATCCGCCATCCGGAAGCAGGTCGGTGCATTCTTGTGAATTATGACGAAGACGTATATAGACAGCGATTCACTGCTGCACACGAATTGGCACACGCGTTGATGGAAGACAGCGAATTCAACGTGTCGCTCAGTAGAGATGGCTCAAACCTTGTCGAGGTTCGTGCAAATGCTTTCGCCTCTCACTACTTGATCCCGCCAGCGTTCGCGCAGGCAGTCCTTTCCCGCGTCAGACCTTGGGATGAGGCCGGCATCATCGATTGGGCGAAGCGATTGAGAGTTAGTACGCAGGTTCTCCGCATCTCCCTGAAAGAGCAAAGGATCATTAACGACGATACATTCAACCGGCTGAGTGGAGCCCGCGTCCCGCGAGAACAGAAAATTGACCCTGAAATTGCCTCTGAGACCGGTCGCACTCGTGAGAGGAAGCTAACACTCCTGGAACGCGGATTGTCTATGCACTACGTCACCGAATGCCTTGAGGCGCTGGACAAGGGACAGATCTCGCATGCCCGCGCAGCTGAACTGCTGATGATTAGGGAGCATGAGTTGGCAGAGATAAAGGCTCTGTTTGTGACAGGTGCAGCGCGATGAGTGCTTACGCGACGTTCATGCTCCTCAATGTCACCGATACCTGCGCCCTATGGAATATCCTGGGTAGCCCGCTTCTTTACCGCGCCTCGCGGAAGTCAAACGTCTCGATCAGCTCGACGCAGTTTGTCCACTATGAGTGTTTTCATAAACGCGGTTCGAATTCTCCAGAATGGATCGAGCTCCGGACCCGTCTTCGCGCCCGGATGGTCGAAGGGAAAATTCGATTCTGGGACATTGATTTGGAAGATTTGCAGGAGGTCGCCGCCCTGGAGGGGAGAAAGGCAATCAGCAAAGGTGAATTGTCCTCAATTGCGTTCGCGAAAAGAACAGCTCAGAGCTTTCTGTCCGATGACGGCCAGGCCAAGAAGCTCGCAAAGTCTGTGTTGTCCGAGAGTGCCATTCAGGACACCTCGCATCTTTGCGCGTGGCTGTGCATCCATGACGCGATACATGGTGTGCTTTCGGCAAGGGTGCGTGACGCCGGCTGAGCCAGATTGCTAAGTTCAATCAGTCGCGAGGTCGGCTGAGATTGAACAACAAAAGCGCAACGCCCATTCCAGATGCGATCGAGCAGTTGCAACGGCAGTTGGATGAGTTTCGCAGCACGCAGCCGCATCGGAAGAAGCTGCCGGAGACGCTGTGGCAGGCTGCGGTGGAGTTGGCCCGGCAACATGGTGTGTATTCAGTCGCTCATCCGTTACGGCTGGACTATGTCGGGCTGAAGAAACGGCTCGACGGCGTTTCGGATCCCAAAAAGAAGGCAGCCAAGCCTGCATTCGTTGAACTGATCGCGGACCATGCGGCGACGATGGCGGATTGCGTGATCGAGTTCGAGTCCTCTATTGGAAGCAAGATGCGCATTCAGTGGAAGGCATCGACTGCGCCCGACTGGATAAGTCTGTTTCGTGCCTGGCGGGAATCGGAGCGATGATTCATATCACGGCGCAGATGCGCGTGCTGGTGGCGATTGAGCCCGTCGACGGAAGGAAAGGGATAGATTCGTTAGTCCGTGTCTGCCAGGAAAGGCTCTCTGAAGACCCAATCAGCGGCTGTGTTTTCATTTTCCGGAGCCGAAGAGGAACATCGATTCGACTGCTCAGTTATGACGGCCAGGGATACTGGCTTGCACAAAAGCGCCTTTCCCAAGGGCGGTTCGCATGGTGGCCGGAGTCGAGCTCAGCGGCCAAGCGGCTGGAGGCTTACGAAGCCCAGTTGCTGATGGTGGCTGGGGATGTGTCGCGAGTCCACGCCGCGCCGATGTGGCGGCGGGTGAGCGAGCTGAAGTAAAGATCGCGACGACACGCGTATTTTTCCCTTGCGTTCCAAGAAAGACTATTTCATACTGCTGGGCAATGGCTGAGTTCCGATATCGCGGCCGGGAGATCGATCAGGAAGACATCCTCTATATACGCACGCTAATCGAGCGGTATCCGAACGAAAGCCGCCGCAAGCTGTCGGTCAGAGTGTGCGAATCCTGGCAGTGGCGGCAGGCCAATGGCGCGCTGCGCGACATGGTATGCCGCGGCATGCTGCTGATGATGGAGCGGGCCGGGCAGATCGCGTTGCCGCCGGTTAGTTACGTGCGGCATAATCCGCTGTCCATGCGAGCCCGGCCGGAACTTGTGCTGATCGATAAGAGTCCCATCGAAGATCCGTTGTGCAAACTGCAGCCGCTCGAGTTCGAGCAGGTGCGTCGCACTGCGCAGGAGCCGTTGTTCAACAGCCTGATGGAGGAGCATCACTACCTTGGCTATGAACAGCCGGTTGGAGAGCACCTGAAGTTTTTGGTGCGGGCTGCAGGCCGCCCCATCGCGTGTCTGGCATGGTCATCTGCTCCGCGTCATCTTGGTAGTCGTGATCGCTACATCGGCTGGGACGCTGCAGCGCGACGCAGCCGCATCCGCTTCATCGCTTACAACACGCGCTTCCTGATCCTGCCCTGGGTGCGGGTCGAGCATCTGGCGTCGCATCTGCTGGGCCGCATGGCGGCGCGGATATCCGATGACTGGCAGCAGATATATGGACATCCGATCTACTTCCTGGAGACGTTCATCGATCCAAAGCGGTTCCGCGGAACCTGTTACCGCGCGGCCAATTGGGTGCTGATGGGAAGGACTACTGGTCGAGGCAAGCAATCCAACAGCTATGTTCCGAACCGGTCGATCAAGGAGGTTCTGGGATATCCGTTGACGAAGCATTTTCGCGAGCTGCTGGGAGGAGTGCAATGAAGACCGCCCGACGCCGCATCGAAGTGAACCTGGAGGAGCTGGACCGGGTGCTGGATGGAGCGCGGGAAGCGCCGTTGAGCGAGTCTGATCACGGGAAGCTCAGAGACGCTCTGCACGCACTGGCGGAGCTGTTGGTGCGGACGCGCAACACGGAGAAGACCGGTGCAGTGGTTGGGAAGCAGGAAGGCTCTCAAACCGGAATACAGCCGGATAACAACGCGACACCGTCTTCTGGCCACGGCCGTAATGGAGCAGAGGCGTTTGGTGGTGCGCGGAAGGTTGACATCAGGCACCAGACGTTTACGCACGGCGACCGCTGTCCGGAGTGCGGAAAAGGCAATGTGTACGGGCAGAAAGAGCCGAAGGTGTTGGTACGGATCGTCGGACAAGCGCCGCTCGCGGCTACGGTTTACTCGCTTGAACGGTTGCGCTGTGGCGCCTGCGGGCAAGTGTTCACGGCACAGGAGCCGGATGGGGTGGGAACGGATAAGTACGACGAAACGGCGGCGGCGATGATCGCTCAACTCAAGTACGGTGCCGGAACTCCGTTCAACCGGCTGGAGCAACTGGAAAGCCAGTTGGGTATCCCGTTGCCAGCGGCCACGCAGTGGGAGATCGTCGAGGAAGAAGCCCAGGTGGTCAAGCCGGCACGGGATGAGTTGATCCGGCAGGCGGCGCAGGGAACGGTGGTCCATAACGATGACACCGGCATGCGCGTGCTCATGCTGAAGCGCGATCCATCCGATGAGCGTACGGGCGTGTTCACCAGTGGAATCGTGTCGGTCGGCGAGGACCGAAAGATCGCGCTCTACTTCACTGGAAGCCGACATGCCGGCGAGAACCTTGCCGAGGTGTTGAAGCAACGGAGCGCGGAACTGCCGAGTCCGATTCAGATGTGCGATGCGCTATCGCGCAACGTGCCGAAGCTGCCTGCTGGGGTGGAGATCCTGCTGGCCAACTGCCTTGCGCACGGCCGTCGACAGTTCGTGGACGTAGCGGAGAACTTCCCCAATGAATGCCGTTATGTGCTGGAGTTGCTCGGCCAGGTGTATCTCCACGATGCCGAAGCGCGTGAGCGCAGCTTGACACAGGAGGAGCGGTTGCGACTTCATCAGGATCGCAGCCGACCGATGATGGACAAACTGCACGCGTGGCTGGAGGCGCAGTTAGCTGACCGCAGGACGGAGCCGAACTCCGGGCTGGGCCAGGCGATCGGGTATCTGCTGCGGCACTGGAAGCCGTTGACGTTGTTCCTTCGCCAAGCCGGGGCGCCACTTGATAACAACATAGTCGAGAGATCGCTGAAGCGTGCGGTTCTGCATCGAAAGAACGCCCTGTTTTATCGCACTCTGAACGGGGCACAGGTCGGCGATTTGTTCATGAGCCTGATCCACACCTGCCAGTTATGCGGCGCCAACTCTTTCGACTATCTGATCGAGCTACAACGCCACTCGCAGGAACTGGCCGCCTGTCCCGCCGAATGGATGCCGTGGAACTATCGCGAGACTCTGGCGCGGACCGTGACTGTGATTCTTCCCTATCCTGCTCGCCCTGTACAAATAGATCAAAGTTCATTCGCAGAATTCCAGTGAGGTACGATTACTTCCCGGATTAGCCGCACCGAGCAGTCGAATGTCTGTACTTTGCGATTCATCTTAGTTTGCCATTCCAACGAACTAGAAATGAGCCCCTGGCTTTGGGCATTCAGATATTCACGCCCAATCTGGAACGGCCAGGACGGGGCTTCGATTCTCACTTTAGCCATTACGAGGTCCCGAGAAACTCGCATCTTACAGTCAAACCGCTCTCAATGGGATCTCAACAATATTCGAATATGGGCCAGGTTCGTTTCGAGAAGCATGAGCAGGATTGAACAGAATGGAAGCTTTGTTCCGTGGGAGAATCGACGAACGTCCGCAGACCAACAACTGCGCGGGCGGGCCTTCAAGGAATTAAGCATGATGATGCCTTTGCTTGACCTTCACTCCCGGGAGTTTGTCTCGGGCGCGGATGCGGTAAGGTCGTTTACGGCGGAGCTGCATTGCGAGGTTGAGCAGACCTTGGCGCTCCCCGGATCCATCCAGACGATGGCGGACTATCGCCGCTGGCTGATCCGATTCTTCGGGATTTACCAACCTCTTGAGCTTCTCCTCACCGGCTTTGCAGGATGGACTGCGGCAGGCATCCAGTTCGATCAGTTAGGTCACACAGAGGCTCTCCTCAAAGATCTGAAAGCAATGGCATGCGATCCCGATAGCATCAAGTTGGCTTCGGCAGAGGCGCTTCCAATGGTAGAAACGTTTGGGCAGGCGATTGGGGCGCTTTACGTTTTGGAGGGCTCGAAGCTCGGTGGACGCTACATCTTGAAAGACCTCTCGAATCGGCTGGGAAGCGAGATCGAGGGCATGAACGCCTTTTTCACTGGCTATGGGGCGGATACAGCGGTTCGATGGGCATCGTTCAAAGAGTCGCTCGACAGATTCTCAGCGCTTCGGCCCGTGGAATTCCCGGAGGTTATCGCGGGCGCGAGAATGACATTCGCTGCGATCGACGCCTGGATGTCCCCGCTCGCGGATAGTCGTGCATGATGAACGATGCGCGAATCAAACCAGTCGTCGAAGAGTATTTGTCCGATCTTTCAAATTGCGACAAAGAGCCTATTCACACTCCGGGATCGATCCAGCCACATGGAGTACTGATTGTTACGCGCCATGGGGATATGCGGGTGATGTATGCCAGCGCCAACACGGAATCGGCCTTGGACAGGCCGGTTGTTTCGGTTCTGGGCAAGCCCTTACTGGATTGTCTGGGTCCTGCTGTGTACGAGAGGATCGTACGCCGCAATGAGTCCGGGCAGGTTATTGCTGAACCGCCTAGGACGATCTGCTTGTCTTCTAACAGTGGCCCGGGCCAATACTTCACCGTTCATCACCTTAACGACCTGATGTACGTCGAAATCGAGCGGGAAGTTGAGGATACGGAAGCGGCTCAGCTGCCGATACAGGCGCGAACGGCGATCGACGCAATTCGTTCGGCGGGCTCGTTGAATGAACTGCTCGAAACGGCCGCGCGCGAGTTGCGTTCGCTAACCGGTTACGATCGCGTGATGGTGTACAGGTTCGACATCGATGGGCACGGCCATGTGGTGGCTGAAGACCTCATCGATGGTTTGGAACCATATTTAGATCTTCACTATCCGGAGTCTGACATCCCGTCTCAGGCGAGGCGGCTCTACACCCTGCATCGAATGCGGGTGTTGGCTGACGCGAATTGCACGCCAGTTCCCGTATTGTCTGATTCAGAAATGGTGTTCGGTGGCACTGATCCGATCCCGCTCGATATGACATTCTGCGGCCTCAGAAGTGTATCGCCCGTGCATATGGAGTACGTCCAGAATATGAAGGTGGGTGCCACCCTTACTCTTTCGCTGCTGAAGGACGATCAGCTGTGGGGGCTGCTGGTCTGCCACCATCGTGAGTCAAGGCTTCCTTCGCCTGCATTGCGAAGCAGTTGCGATCTTATTAGTCAAATCATGTCGTTTCTGATCCGGCAATATATCGAACTGGAAGCGTCCAGTGACAGGAGCCGAAAGGAGCTGGCGATCGACGATATCGCCGCATCGTTAAGTCTGTTTGGGACGGTGACAAACGGCTTGGCGGCCGCTGAGACGCAGGTGCTTTCCCTGGTCGGGGCCAGCGGTGCACTCCTGTCTTTCGGGGGGAAGATGGCGTGCATTGGGGAGACTCCTCCATTTGAGGATGCCATGGAACTAAAGGTGCGTTTGCGCAAGCTTGACAAGGGCAAAGTCTTCGCTCATGATTCCCTACCGACGCTGATGCCGGAATTTGGTCGCTTTCGTGAGACCTCATGCGGGATATTGCACATGTCGATTCTCAGAAGTCCCGGCGAGGGAATCTTGTGGTTTCGTCCCGAAGTTGAAACCGTGATGAAGTGGGGTGGCAATCCCGACAAGCCTTCGGAGTTCAATACTGAGACTGGAAGGATCTCGCCGAGGAAGTCATTCGAGATTTGGAAGACGCGCGTGGCCCTTCATTCGCTTCCATGGCGGGAACTCGATCTGGAGATGGTGAGACACCTGAAACGGACAATCTCGACCCATTTACTGGCATTGGCTGAGTCAGCGTTTGACCGGTCAAGGGTACCCTCCACCACCCTCACCCAACTGCCAAACCGTCGTCTGTTTCAGGAGAGGCTGAGGGTTTGGGCTGAACGCAAAGACCTGTACCCGGCCGCGGTGATCCTGATTAATCTCGATCGTTTCAAGCTGGTCAACGAAGCTTTTGGACGCTCGGTCGGCGACGATCTGCTGTTACAAGTATCCCGGAGGCTTTCGGAATTCGCGATGGCCGATGTGCTGATTGCAGGGCTCGGTGGGGATGAGTTCGGCGCGCTGTGCATGGGAATGACCGCGCCGGCGGTAGAAGAAACCGCACAGAGGATCAGCAATGCGCTCTGCATCCCGTTTCAGGTGATGGGCCAGTCATTTCATATGACGGCTAGCATCGGCGTGGCTCATGCCTCGCACGGCGCTGAGGAAAATCTCTTGGATGCAGCGGATACAGCGATGCACTTCGCAAAGCGAAGCGGTCGAAATCAGTCGGTTGCCTTCGACAAATTGCTCCAGATTACTGCGGTTAAGAATCTCGAAATGGAACAGGATCTATATCGTGCGATCGAAAGAGGGGAGTTCAAGTTGGTGTACCAGCCAATTGTCGACCTTCCGCAGGCCGGGCTCTACGGATTCGAGGCATTGATACGTTGGCATCACCCTGTGAAAGAAACAATTCCGCCCCTGGATTTCATCCCGTTGGCTGAAGAAACGGAACTGATCGTGCCGATCGGGCGATGGGCCCTTCGGGAAGCGGTGAAAACAATCAAGCGCTGGAAAGATCTCTTTGGTCTACCGATGAAGATTCACGTCAATGTCTCGGCCCTTCAATTGATCGCGGCCGGTTTTGTGAACTACGTCGCAGATCTACTGCAGGAGTTTGCCCTCGATCCCGGCTCCCTGTCGATCGAAGTAACGGAGAGCGTCCTGTTACGTGAAGCGGCGGTCGAGAGCTTGAGAGCGTTAAGAGCCCGTGGGATCGGGGTATCGCTTGATGACTTCGGTATCGGGCACTCTTCACTTGCTTATCTACAGAGGCTGCCGGTTGACTTAGTCAAAATCGACCAGAGATTTGTCCGTGATGTTGCGTTTGATCCCAAGTCTAGAGAGTTCTTGACGGCACTGGTCAAGTTGATTCAGTCACTGGATTTGGAACTCATCGCGGAAGGAATCGAGACAATGGATCAGAGTGCAGCGATTCAGGAGGCCGGATGCATGCGGGCGCAGGGCTATCTGTTCTCGAAGCCGCTCGATGAACTGGCTGTCACAGAAATGCTCTCGACGCATGCGAATACCGTCCTGCCGCGTGCGGGGACTTAGGAACGGACCGTCGCGGGGCTAGGCCCGATCGTCGCTTCAGGAGAGTCGCGCTTTTAATGAAGAGCCGCAACCGCGACATTCCGTACAACACTTCCTCATTGCTCAACCCAGAACGAAGATTGAGGTGCCATGAATACAGTTCAAGGTCCTTTCGGTGACTGTAAGAATGCGATTCTTCAATCCCTCGGAAACGCGCAGTCGACGGGAGTCCTGGTAGCAATTAATTCGGCAAGTGACCTTATCGAGTATTGCTCTGCGAATTCCGCAGAAGTGCTTGAGATCGAACCCGCACATTTGCTAGGGAAAACGGGCCCCGAATGGTTGGCGAAAATGTGGCCAAGTCTATCAGTCCTGGCCGGTGGAGAAGGGAGCCTGGAATGGGGCGATTTTCCTGGCAGGGAATCAGTGACTGTGGTTGGACACAAACAGGGCGCGCACAGGATATTGGAATTTGAGCGCGCCAGGACTACACCACGACACTGGTGGAATCACGCTTCCCGAACTCGCTTCGTTGAACAGCTAACCATGGTTCACACCGCGGAACATTGCCGCGACTTCCTTGTTGGATGGGTCTTTGAGCACTCCGGATACGATCGCGTCATGATGTACAGGTTCCTGCCCAACTGGCATGGCGAAGTAGTGCATGAACGTTGCCGCCCGAGAATCGAGGGATTTCTCGGTCTCCGGTTTCCTGCATCGGATATACCCCCAAACGCGCGCCAGATGTTCACACTGAACTGGCAACGTGCGATCGTCGACGTCGACTCTGACGCGACACCAATTCTTAAATGGACCGAAGACGCGCCGCCGCTCGATCTGACTTACTCGACGCTTCGTTCCGCACATCCCGCGCACATCCAGTATCTGAAGAACATGGGGGTGCAGGCATCCCTGACATTGTCGATGGTGGTGAACGGGAAGCTCTGGGGACTGATCGCATGTCACCACTTGTCGGCTCGGGCACTGCCGATTCAAGACCGCCTGGCGTTTGAGGAGATGACGCGGATTGTGTCGCTCCACTTGACAAATCTGCTCGGCCTGATCGAACAGCGCTCGCAATCCCAGTTACGACAGGAGCTATCGCGATTGCAAGGGGCGATGTCCACAGTCGGTGATGACGCTAGGCTCGCGCTTTCGAGCAACCTGGGGATGATGCGCCAGACGTTCTCGTCAGGCGGCGCATGGCTGCGTTTCGAAGGGGAAGATTTCTTTACCGGACTGGTGCCGGACAAACTGTCGCTCACTCCGCTGCGGGATCTCCTCGAATTGCTTCCCCGCGAACATGTCAGTCACTACGACACGCTTCCCGAATCGCTCCAGCCGTATCGCGCTCTCCAGGCGAACGCCAGCGGCATACTATTCATCCCTCTTGGCAGCACGGATTTTATCGCCCTGATGCGCCCAGAAGTTATTGAGACCGTGAATTGGGCCGGGAAGCCCGAAGCACGAGAAGACTGCCCAGGCCCAGCGGCACTCCCGCTGACCCCGCGCAATTCATTCGCTGTCTGGTCTGAACGGGTGAGAAGCACCTCAGAACCATGGATCGCCACGGAGCTTGAATTCGGGGAAAAGCTCCGTATGGACCTTGAGCTGTTTCTCGGCACTGCGCGACTGGAACAGATAGCCCTGCATGATTCATTGACTGGCCTCGCCAATCGACTCCTGTTTGAGAGGCGTTTGCAGCAGGCGGTCCGGAATTCGATGGAGCGGAACAGCGCCTTCGCTGTTTACATGATCGACCTCGATAGATTCAAACAGGTTAACGACAAATTTGGGCATTCGGCGGGGGACCAGGTTCTGACGGAAGCCGCGGCGCGTTTGCTGAGCGTGGTCACGCCGCAAGACACGGTTGCGCGCCTAGGAGGTGACGAGTTCGCCATCATTCAAGCCTGTCTAGACGGCACCAGTGCCGTCTCGATGGCGGAGAAGATCGTGCAGGTGGTATCCAAGGTCTACGAGATCTCGGGAGATACGGCCGATATTGGCGCAAGCGTCGGCGTAGCGATTTGTCCTTCGGATACCGTCGAGGGGGTTGAATTGATGGAATGCGCAGATCTTGCCCTTTACCAGGTGAAGCGTTCGGGCAGGAATGATTACTCCCTGTACGCCCCTGAAATGCGCAAGGCTATTTCGCGCAGCACTGATGGCGAGTTACTGGTTAAGGCACTTTGGGACAGCGAGTTCAAGCTTGACTACCAGCCTATCGTCGATGCACGAAGCGGAGAACTGCGCGGTCTCGAGGCCTTTCTTCGTTGGCATCAGCCGGGCGTGGGCGATAGGGCGGCCGGGGAGTTCATGCCGGTCGTCGAACAAAAGCGTCTCGGGCCGGCGGTCGGTGAATGGGTCATGGATGCGGTCTTCAAGCAATATCAGGAGTGGTTGCGAGAAGGACTCTCGATGGTACCCATCACGATCAATATCGGAACCGACGAGTTCGTCAGCCAGGATTTGCTGGGGCAGTTTGAGAGATTGGGTGCCCTTTATGAAACAGGCTGGCAGTGGCTTCGGTTGGACATCAAGGAGCAGGCTCTGATGGCCGATGTGCAGCATGCGATCCGCAAGCTTGGTAATTTACGCGAAGCGGGCATTGGAGCGAACTTGGACAACTTCGGGCGTGGCTTCGTACCGCTCGGCTATCTGACCCAACTCCCGTTCCAGGGAATTAAGCTAGATGCTATGCTATTTGACCATAAGAACAGTCGCCCGCATTTTAACGCCCTGTTCAATGTCGTTCAGAGCATCGCGAAGGTCTTTAGCGCTCAATTGACCGTGACCAGAATTGAGACTCGCGAGATGAGAGAAACTCTGAGGAACCAGCGTGTCGATCTTCTGCAGGGATTCGCAATCGCGCAGCCATCTGAAGCTGCCCAGGCGGCGGAATGGCTGCGCAGGCCCGATCGATTATGAGCTGGAGATATCTTGGAAGCGGGACGTAAAGAGGAAATGCGCCCGACTTGTCAATTACGCAGCGCTGCCGAAAACTCACCAAGCACCGTAGATACCAGCCAAGAGGGAGAGCACCATAGCGCCCGCGATGGCATAGGGTGCGAAGGATTTCTCGGCAATCAATCCAACCGCGCCAACGATCAAGCTCGCACTACCGAGCGCTGGGACACCCACGTACGGAAGCCAATCCTGCCAATGGGGCAAGACCAAACCGACTTTGTGCCGTGTAACGACTACATTAATCTGATAGGCCAGGCCCATGAGCCCACCTAGTCCGAGGATGATCCCGATTGGCCATGCGGACCGCCACGGTGCTAGCACGACCAAGGTCTGGAATAGCACGCTACCGAGATGAACAAGAGTAGGAGTCAGGAAGCCGCGGGTGCCATGCACAATGCGCGAGGTGGACAAGCCAGCGCTTACCGTGACGGCAACGAACAGCAACCCGACCAGAGTCGCGGCCGCAGTCCCGGCCATAATAAAGAAGTTGTCCCAGCCATGAAGCATTGGCAAGCAGTTTAGACCCTTGAGTACTTTTGCGTACTGCGAATTGCGCGAAATTTGCGGACTGAAGCTCGACTCTTGGCTGGTGGTTTCATACGTATTCGGTCTCGTCCGGGTGCTGGGCGACCCAAGGTAATAGGCGAAACCGCGATAGCGCTCACCGCCTGGAGTGGGTGAGTTCAGATTTCCGGTCGGGTGACGGGCTATCCGGACATTACTCGATTTTCGGTTCCCTCTGGCGCGTCGCGAGTAGGCAAAAGCTGTGTTCTGCCCGGATATCCGAAAACCGGCCTGGATACTCAAATGCCAGGCAAGATGGTCCTGCATACTCAGGCTCTCTTGACGGTACTACTGTATTAGCGTACTACTATAGTCATGCTGTCGCTTCACATCTCGCCGAGTTCGGGCGTTCCAGTCTACCTGCAAATCGAGCAGCAGATCAGGCAGTCGCTTGCGTCTGGTCTGCTCCGGCCTGACGAAGCTCTTCCTTCCATACGTCGAACAGCAGCAGACCTCCGCATCAATCCCAACACTGTCGCTCGCGCTTTCAGCAATCTGGAACGCGAAGGCATCATCCGCACCGTCCCCGGTGGAGGAACGTTCGTCGGCTCGCTCACTGCATCCGGATCCGGTCTGCTAAAGGCAGAGAAACTCAGACGCATCCGCCCGCTCGTCGCCCAACTTGCCATCGAAGCAGCCCAACTCCGCCTGGGCCCAGACGACATTCACAAACTCCTCGACTCTGCGATCGATGATCTCGCCCGCAGATCCCGCACCGCAACTCGATCGTCCGGAGAAGACAAGTGACAACTTACGCGCTCCAAACCTTTGAACTCGTCAAGACCTACAACACCGGGATTAGTCTCTTCGGCAAAAAGACAAACGCTGTGAACGCTCTTTCGCTGAATGTGCCCGAAGGATCCAACTATGGCCTGCTCGGTCGGAACAGCGCCGGCAAGACGACGACCATCCGCATGGCGATGGGCCTCGCTCGCCCCACGAGAGGCAGCATTCGTGTCTTTGGCCTTGATCCGGCCCGCGATCCTGAGCGCGTCACGGTCTTGCAACAAGTTGCTTATGTCCCCGAGGACAAGGTTCTGGTGGCCTCGTTCACGGTTCGACGTCTCTTAGAACTAAACCGAGCTTTCTATTCATCTACCTGGTCCGATGACATGGCACGAAAGGTCTGCCAGCGTCTCGAATTGCCCCTTGATCTAGCGTTTGTTCGAGCATCCCTCGGCAACAAGACTAAGACCGCACTCGTGGCTGCGATTGCCCAGCGCTCTCGCCTGTTGATTCTGGACGAGCCTACGACAGGCCTTGATCCTCTTGTGCTTGACGAGTTGCTCCGTCTACTCGTTGAGGACTGCACTGCTGAGGGCCGCACTGTCTTTCTCTCCACACATCAGCTTCCGGAGATTGAGAAGATCGCAGACTATATCGGCATCATGGACCGGGGAAAGCTGCTTCTGGAAGGCCGTTTGGATGACATTCGATCCTCCTTCCGGCGCCTCACCGTCAGAGGAGCCTCACTGCCTGGGACAGGCCCGCAGATCCTCTCAGCGACATGCAATACAGACGCAACGCAATACATCCTGCAACGCGACCCAGACGAATTTGAAAGGCTTCTCGTGGCCGACGGTGCCAATGTGATCGAAAGTGTCCCGCTTTCGTTAAGCGAAATTTTTCTTGAGCTGTGCCGTACTTCGGAAGAGGTGGAAGACGAGCAGGCGATCCTATGACCCTCTCTGCGCCTGTTGTCGTTGCGATAGCCTTTTTTGCTCCGATGCTTGTGCTTGTCGTCATCGGACGGATCAAGATGTATCGCCGCCGTGTCGCCTCGCTTGCGGCCGAGCAACCAAGCCTCCTCCAGCGCACCAACGGCGAGTCAGCCCGCCGGGCCGGTATTCTCTTTGACCCGCCAGCCGAAGTGACTCCAAACGTCTTAATGCGCCGCTTCACTCTCCCGCAAAGAACATATCTCCGTCAGCAACACGTCCTCGCCCTCACCTGCTCCGTCCTGTTCGCTTACATTCTCTTCGTCTTGGCCAGTACGGGTCTGCTCCCAGAGCACATTCAAATGTATGCATCGGGAGGCCCTTCTCAGCGCATTTGGAAGAGCTACCTCGATGTAATCACAGCTACGGGTCATCTTTCCTTAGCATTTGCGTTCCTGTCAGGACTACTAGCCGTCTCTTATCTGAAAACGCCGGCGTCCGCAGTCTTCCTCCGTACCCGGCCGCTCTCTCGCAAGTTCCTCTTTTGGGGACGCATCTCCTTCGCCTTCGCAAGTCTTCAAACCGGTACGCTTACAGGGATCATCGCTTCGATCCTGCTTCTATTCGTTGTCTACGGTCCGGTCTGGAGAGTTGCTTACGGTCCGCCGGCATCCGTCTTCCGCCTTGGCTTATCGATGCTCACGACGACGGCTCTTGCCTTCAGCATCACCGTGTTCTGTTCCTGCCTCTCGCGCCGCGATCGCTTGAGGGGAAGATGGAAGTTTCTTCCCGTACTTCTTGGGGCTATGGTCGGTCTTAACGCCATTCGCGTCTCCCATTTCCCTCTGGCTACCCGTGTGCCGGAAATACTATTTCTCTTTCCAGCGCAAGCCTCGACCGGGCCGCTCGCATTCGCCCTTGTTCCCATCCTGTGTGCAGTAGCGCTTCTCTGGATTGCACAGCACCTGTCTACACATTTCGAAATCTAACCCTCCGCCTGGCACTGAGGAATACACTATGCTTCTCCGCCCGTGGCTTCTTTACTATCGTCTCCGTCTGATGGCGTCGGCCATCTTCTCCCTCTTTCTAGTCTGCCTTGCTCATATGTGGGTGAGCGGCGACGGCCTTCTCGACTTCGGTATTTTCTGGCACACTTTCTGTGGTTGTCCTGTCGACCGCAACGACGCCTACTTCCTTCTAAATCTGCCGCCTCTCCTTGCCCTGAGCATCGGACTCATCTTCGGGTTCCTAGCGCCGGGGCTGGTCGGCTATTCGATCGGATCTGAAGTTCCCGGCGGCAACTTCAAAGCACTGAACCGTTATTTCCTCACGCGGCCTATCTCGAGATCTAACTTCTTCTTCTTCCCTCAAATTGTCGCCGTGACTGCTATCGCCGTATTTCCGCCGCTCGCTGTCCTGCTGCTCGTAGCATGGCTCCGTCTCGTCCACGCACCATCTCTTCCTCACCTGATGGAAACCATTAGAGTCATCCCCGCTGTTTCGGCTTTAGACCCGCACGCAACTCTGGTGCAGGTGTTCAGCGCCCTCAGCGCGCCTCGCCGATACCTGGCCGCTCTCTCGGTCGGCGTTTGCGCCTATGCCATCTTCTCGTCGACCCGTTGGCTGCTGATTAGTCCCGACAAGCGGCTCAACGTGCTTGGAGTGTTTCCGATCTTTTTCATGTTTGCGCCGATGTGGCTCATCCTTAGCCGACACACTTCGAACCTGGTATTCCTGGCGCCGCGCACAGGAACGCCCCTCACCTACCTACCTTCCGATCTTGGAATCGCGCTCCATTTTGGCATAGCCGCAGCGATTGTCTTGGGCTGTTGGCAAATTCTCCAGCGTGTTGAACTATGAAAGGTTTCCAGCTCATCGCTTGATTGTCGTGATGATGACCTCGGACAAACTGCGCAGACCCAGAGGTCTAACTCGGAGGAATGCAGTCCCAGTAAAAGGAGTTGTGGGCGGATTATCCATCACTGGACAGAATAGGATAGAGGGTTACTGCCAGTGTTTTTTGGGCAACGATGCTTCTCACCCTTCGCGAAATCGCCTGTTCGCCTCGAGAGCCACTGCTCTGGAAACGCGCATTGGCCTGTTCTCACGAACGAACGCGGTGTTCCTTGTCCTGCCTTAGACCCGCGGATGATAGTTCCAAAAGGCTCCCGGGCGGAGCCTTCGTAAACTGCTGAAAATAGATGGCGGAGAGTGACGCGCGGCTCTGTTCGAAAAGGTGTGGGTTCGGGAACAGATGCAGGCCCTATAGATCAGGTGATGCAGGCATGGCACGAATAATGGCGACGATCGCTTTCATGTCTTGAGTGTTCATGTTGGTCAAGGGCCTGCCGCCTTGCTATGGCACACATTGCAGGAGAGCCCGGTCTGCCGCGCGAAACTTGGAACTGCATGGGCGCGTGCTGCTCCCATTAGAAAGGGCAAGAGAATTGCCACTCTCATCACTTTTTGCCGGCGGACGGGCAGAGCGCCGCGGGTGCGGGTAGGGAGAGATTGGTCTTGATTCGGGTCGCCCAGAGTTAAGTCAGTGTGTGGAAAGCCAGCAGATCGCGCCGCAAAGCACCAGCACCGAAAACGCCGGCAGCGACTTCGCCAGAGGATCTCGCACCTTCAGGTGCATCGCCAGGGCTCCCACCATCAGAACAGCAACGACTGCAGCAGCTGGCAATACCACAACGTGGACCCATATTCCCGCCAGCAGGGAAAGGGCCGCTACTACCTTTAGCCCGCCCACTCCATACATTACCCATCCGGGTAGCCCATAAACGGCAAACTCCTCCCGCATCGATTGCGCATTCCCGCCGCGATATGCTGTGCCACGACCAGAGCGAAGCAGCCAGACGTTCAAAAGCCCCAACGCGACGAGTACCTGAAGAATGTAGAGGACGGTCTGCATTTCCGTTCCTATCTCAAGCGAAATTACCTCTCTGCGTCTTTGTCCGAGTGTAAACCATCTCAAGTATGTGAAAGTTTACGCGGAAGTCGCTCAGGGAATCTCCATCGTTGGGTTTGCATGGTACGGACTAGGCTGCTTCTTTTCCCAGGAGATGGTCGTCGAGTTCGAACGCTATCGAGTCCCCCAACTGCGCACCCTGACCGGCATGCTGCAGATCGCTGGCAGCCTCGGACTTCTTGCAGGATACTTCTATCTTCCTCTGCTTCGACTTTCCGCCGCAGGATTGGCTTTCATGATGATGCTGGCTGTGGTCACGCGCTTTCGCATTCGCGACCCCCTCTACGCCGCCATGCCGGCCTTTTCTCTGTTCGCTCTCAATACGTTCATCCTTGTCGTCTCTCTGAAGCCTTCTTAGCCCTAATTCGTAGGAAGCTCGCCCATCCGGGTGAAGATCCAACAATGGGTCCCAGCCCCGGCGAGCGGCGTTTTTCGATTTATGTGAAATCGACGAGTGACACATCGACAAATGAATCAGGTCAGAAGTCGACAAATCGGATACATGCCCGGCTCACGCGTGCAGCTGCACTAACAGCTAGAAGTCAGGGCAGCCATATCGTTACCGAGAGGACCGACGATGCAGGCAACACTTCATCGAGTCGACTGTTCTCTTTGCGGGCCACGAGACGGCGACGACGGTCCTGCGGATCACTCACGCGTTCCGCATAGCCGCACGCCGGTTTGTGCTGTTTCTGCCGAATTGCCCAAGCAGGCTGACACCGGGAAGAACCATGACGCTGCCCGGGTTTTGGGCAGATGAAACGTAGGCTGTACGTTCTTCTTTCGACGCGAGCTTCGCAGTGTTACTGTTATGTCGCATTTCAAGTGGGCAGAAGACTGGGACCGCAAAGGATGAATGACGAAACTTCACTCCGCGAAGGAGAGCACACTCGACGCGACATTCTTACTGGCATCGGAGCGACCGTTCTGTCGGCCGGCATGCAGAGCACTCTGGGATCCATGCACGCCGCGTCCGCCGAAGCGGACGATTCGTTATCGGGAAGTCTGGAACCGAGCGAGAAAGTTGCGATAGACGCGCTGTGTGAAGTGTTGCTACCAGGAGCCGGAGCCAGTGGAGTAGCGCGCTATATGGATAATCAACTCGGTCGGCCCCTACCGCTGCTTTTCCTCAGGTATATGGATTACCCGATCTCGTTTTCACAGTTTTATAAACAGGGGCTTCGCTCACTTCAGCGGGAAAGCTTTTCTCGTTTCGGATGCCGCTTTGAGAAGGGCACGCCGGAGCAGCAGAAAACGCTCATCCAGGACATTTCCCAGTCGAGCCCGCCCGGGTGGAGTGGTCCACCCGCACCGCTTTTCTACTTTGTCCTCCGAAACGACACAGTCGATGTTTTTTACGGCACCCCTACCGGTTTTCAGAAACTCGGCCTGCCATATGCTGCTTTGCTCAATCCGCCTTCGATCCTATGAAAAATCTGGATGAATTAGATGTAGTGATCGTTGGTTCAGGTGCTGCGGGAAGCCTTCTGGCCGCAAAGCTTTCACAGGCAGGTAAATCCGTGCTGATTCTAGAGGGCGGCCCGCAACGCGTCGCCGAGGATCTGTATAGTTCGCAGATCTGGGCACGGCGTATCCACTGGACGGGTCCGCCGACGGACACCGGAGGGCAGGATCCGATCTCGGTCGGTTTTGGATCGGGCTGGGGAACTGGTGGAGCGTCTCTGCATCATTATGGTGTTTGGCTTCGGCGACACCCCGACGACTTTCACATGCAAACGGAATTTGGCAGGGGCCGGATTGGCCAATGTCCTATGATGATCTGCGGCCCTTTTACGACGAGATCCAACAGGAGATTGGGCTGTCGGGCGATGCGAAAGCTGAAGTGTGGCGACCGGCCGGTGATCCCTATCCAATGCCGCCGCTCGAGGTATTTACGCAAGGAAAGTTGATCGCGCGCGGATTTGATCGTGTCGGCTTGCGGACTTCGCCTCTCCCGATGGCGATCAACTCCGTTCCTTATGGTGGCCGCCCGGCTTGTCTCAACGACGGATGGTGCGACGCTGGTTGCCCGATTCTAGCCCTCGCAAATCCGCTTGCGGTCTATCTGCCTCAGGCCATCAAGGCGGGAGCTGTGCTGCAACATGAAAGCTACGTGACTCGTGTTCTCACCGATGGGTCCAGATCAAAGGCGTTGGGAGTGGAGTATTACCTCGCGAGCGGTGAAAAGCAAGTTCAGCGCGCCCGGATCGTTATTGTGGCTGCGTACTCTTTTCAGACGCCGAGAATCCTTCTCAACTCTGCGACCTCACGCTATCCGAACGGACTGGCCAATGGAAGTGGCCGCGTTGGAAGTTACATGATGTCGCACGCGACCTCTAATGTTTTTGGCCTGTTCTCAGAAGAGACCAAGAGTTACCAAGGCCGAACCGGGGGACAATTGCTATGCCAAGATGCCTATGCCAAAGATCCGGAGGCCCGAGGATATGTCAATAGCTCCCAATGGCTTATCGCGAATGCATTGAAGCCCAATGATCTGTTAGGGATTGTGAACTCACGGCCAGAAATCTTTGGAGCGGCATTGGCGACCTTTATGCAGAGAGCTGCAAAGCACGCCGCGACCATGACTTTCGTAGGAGAGGACCTGCCAAAGCCCGAGAACAGGCTTTCCCTCCAGCACGGGAAGGATCAGTATGGTTTTCCGCTAGCGCAGGTCATTCACAACTTCGGTCCTGACGACCTGGCCTGCTACAACGCGGGTATGAAGCAGGGACACAGCGTGTTCGAGGCAGCAGGCGCTCAAGAAGTCTGGCACACTGGCCGTGTTCGAATGCATGCCATGGGAGGCGCGATCATGGGCAGTGATCCGGACACTTCTGTCACCAACAGCTATGGGCAAACACACGAGGTGGCCAACCTATTTGTGGCAGGACCGAGCCTGTTCCCCACCTCTGGCGCCGTTAACCCAAATTTCACCATAAACGCGGTAACTCTGCGCACGGCAAAGTACATCCTGAAACATTGGCCGGACTTTGCATAGCGAAATTGGCGAGATTAAGAGCAGCGTCTTTCCACATGAAGGGTCCAAAATGGAGAGGAAGGACGGCAAATTCCCGTTGGCTCTGCTGAGGAGGCCTCGAAGGACATGCTACTGAAGAATGAGGAATTGCATTGCGCGCGCAGCGGGAAAGTCTTAAGTGAGTAACGCAGTAAAGAGGAGTCTATGACCAAACCAGATCTGGTTGCGCTATGGGAAGCGCATACCCGCTTTGAGTTCGAAACGCGAGATGTCAATGCCACCATGGCTACCATGGTCGCCGAACCCTATGTAAACCACATCCCGACCATGACGGGTGGCGTGGGGTACAGTCAGCTCAAACGCTTCTATGCTTATCACTTCATACCGGAGAATCCGCCCGACTTTCGTCTTACGCCGGTTAGCCGCACAGTCGGAACGGATACGATTGTCGATGAATTTATCGTCCATTTTACGCATACGACAGAAATTGATTGGCTCCTGCCTGGGATTGCACCGACTGGCCGCCAAGTGGAGATCCCGACGGTCGCCATCGTCAAGTTCGAGGGCGAGAAGTTGGCGCACGAGCATATCTACTGGGACCAAGCTTCTGTGCTGGTGCAGATTGGTTTGCTTGACCCCGAGGGACTGCCGGTTGCCGGAGCAGAGACCGCACACAAAGTGTTGGATAAATCGCTCCCCAGCAATCACCTGATGGAGAACTGGCAAACGAGCGAGGTGAGAACGCCGGAGCAAAAATAGTCCACAGCGCGCCGCGGGAGCGGCGTGTTGCGGCGGTGAAAAAGTAGTCCACTGCCGGAGTCTGATTTCCATGAGCCGTTGCCTTGTCGGCGGATTCATGGGACACCGGAGGGATGTTCGGAGTGGAGCTCTACGGTCGTGTGCGGCGTTCGGTGCTGGTGGAGGGACGGAGCCAGCGTGAGGTGGCGCGGGAGTTCGGGATCTCGCGCAAGACGATCCAGAAGATGCTTCGCTATGCGGTTCCGCCGGGGTATCAGCGGCTGCAGCCGGTGAAGCGTCCGAAGCTGGGGCCGTGGTTGGGTGTGATCGACGCCATGCTGGAAGACGATCGGCAGAGACCGGTCAAGCAGCGGCATACGGCCAAGCGGATCTTCGACCGGCTTCGGGAAGAGCACGGGTTCGGGGGCGGCAACACGATCGTGAAGGACTACGTGCGTAGGGCGACGCTGCGTGGACGGGAGATGTTCGTGCCGTTGACCCATGCTGCGGGCGAAGCGCAGGTGGACTTCGGCGAAGCCCTGGTGGTGGTTGCCGGCGTGGAGCGGAAGGCGCACTACCTGGTGATGGACCTGCCCCACTCGGATGACTGCTTCGTGGGATCGCGCAGGTCCTTGAAGTCGCCGTCAAACCAATGCTCGACGCAGGAGCACTCGTCAAACTGCTTCCGGAGTGGGGTGATGAGCGCTTTCCACTCTACGCCGTCTATCCATCTCGCAACTACGTCCCACCCAAAGTGAGAGTCTTTATCGATTTCGTCTCTTCCGCAGTGAGCAAGGGCCCACCCGCGTGATCACTGCCGCAACGAAGCATCGATTTGATAGAACTCCCTGGTCTTTCCATTGGCATATTCAATAGTTTGGGATCCATATCCAATGTTTGGGTTGGAAATGATTTTTCCTTTCTCGTCTTTCCCATCTAAGAACCACAACTTACAAGCTGGCATCAACGCCAGAATCTTGCCATGTAGCTCTTGCATTTCGCTACATTTTGGCTCCGGTTGAGCAGCAATGTACTCCTTGATTTGTTCCTGCACTGTCATGTTGGTCTCCTTGGCCTAGCGGTAATCCAGTGCTCCGGGAACACCGGATTGGATCGGCCTGGTAGGCAGTGTCGATTCGGTGAAAATGATAGCGGAGCATTGGCGCCGGGGCATTCAGGCGCCTTTACTCGCAAATAGCGAACGAATTCTGGGGCCTATAGCCGCGTCGAGGAGGTCTAGATTCTCTGGAGTGGCCACCTCTACTCCGGAAAACAGGTTCCATTCCTCGGGAAGGGTTAGCGATTCGCCGGTAGAGACAACCCGATGAGGCCCAAGCAGCTCCAGTTCCTGGAAGCCACCTTCGGTATAGACCTCGGTGTTGACGCCATAGTCCGGGTATTCGGCGCGCTCGTCATGCGTGAACCGCTTCACGAAAAGCAAGTCGTCCACCAGATGAGCGCACCATTCCTGTTTGTTGCGCAACCCAAGTTTCTGAGAGCCTGAACTCGATGGATCGCCGCGCAGGAGAAGGTACTTCAAACCTAGTGTGAAGCGGGGGTCCTGAAGGTCGGTGAAGGCGCAAAGGGCCACAGGCTGCGTCACGGGAACATAGTCGTCGTGGGTCTGAAAAGGAACACGGGGCACAATCGAGGTTCCCGGTTCGACGACGCTGATTGCCCAGGCGGCTATGTCGACCGGCCATAGATTGTGGCTGGTGACCGTCTGCTCGAGACGCACGCTTGTGCCTTTGTACGCCATGGTCACGCGAATCTCTTTTCGCATGCCGGCGCTATCCACGGGCTGCCGCAGAACGATGCTAAGGTCGCCTTCCACGGTGTACTCGATAGGGTCATTATCCGGTGCGTAGGTCGCCGGGAAGACCTCGGGCCAGACCCAGAGGCGATGACCGCCATAAGGCTTCCAGGTACCCAGCGCGGTCTCTTTGGTGGCCTCCGGAAAGTGTGCGAGAACATTGCGGCCGCCTGTTGGCCCATAGAACAGAAGGCGTGGTCCGATGGCCGTAGTAGCAATCACATCGACTGTGCCGTTCGACAGCTTAATGCAGTCTGGCAGACCCATGTAGGTCAGTGTTTCAAGGCTCATAGAAAATGCTCCAGGATCTAATACTGTAATGGCCTAAACAGCCGTCCAGCCGCCATCGATTAGCAGGGTATGTCCGGTGATCAGCGCGGCGGCTTGCGAGGCCAGGAAGACGACTGCCCCGGCTACCTCCGGTGGTTCACCGATGCGATGGAGGGCAGCGACGTTTTTCACTGTCTCGGCGTAAAACTCCGGCGAGGAGAGCGCCGGCAGCGTTCCCGGCGTGTGAATGAAGGTAGGCGCGACCGCATTGACGTTGATGTTGTAAGGACCCCACTCAACGGCCAGGCACTTAGTCAGATGTGCAATACCGGCCTTGGTCATGCAATAGACCGACTCAGTCGGCAGCGCGACAAAGCCCGCCTGCGAACTCATATTGATAATCCGTCCGCCGCCCTGTTCCTTCATCACCTTGCCTGCGGCTTGACAGGCGAAGAAGGTGCCCTTGAGATTTATATTGAGCGTGCGGTCGAAGTCTTCCTCGCGCACGTCCAGTGCCAGGTTCGTGGGTGCAACGCCGGTGTTATTCACCAGGATGTCGAGCTTGCTCCATTGCGCGGGAACCGCGTAAATCGCCTGACGAACCTGCTCGAGGTTGCTCATCTCCATCTGCAGCGGCATTGCCTTGCGTCCGAGCGCCTCGATCTCGGAGACTATGCCGCCATCTTGTTTTACGTCGCGCAGACCGAGCGCGACATCCGCGCCGGCCTCGGCAAGCGCGAGAGCAATAGCGCGGCCGAGGCCGCGAGCGGCTCCAGTTACCAGCGCGGTCTGACCGTCAAGGCGGAATGAGGGCAACGATCCCATGACTTCTCCCAGAGTGGCGAGCATTGGCCGACTCTGTCAAGAGATTGAAGTTGCAGTCTACTTGCCTGCAGCGTCGGCCTTTGACATGTACTTGCTCTCGAGTGAAGCTTTCATCGCTATTTCGGGAGCGTGACTCTTAGGAGAGAAGCGCGGCCTTAAACCACAACTCGCGCCGAGGAAGGCATGA